>Ga0180301_10003183_pt1 | contig 12856 bp, 11 predicted proteins | sample GuaBasSediGuay16_FD_121797 | JGI IMG/M metagenome (GOLD analysis project Ga0180301, IMG submission 121797) | Subseafloor sediment microbial communities from Guaymas Basin, Gulf of California, Mexico - Guay16, Core 4569-2, 12-15 cm | ecosystem: Environmental > Aquatic > Marine > Hydrothermal...
AATAATATCTCTGTTTCCCTGATTCTTTTTCTTCAAAAAATTCAGTTGTATTATAATTGACCCTTAAAAATCCACCTCCCAGATACATCTCAGTCAAATTGGAAGTATTAAAAACGATCTTTACTGTATTGTTTCCCCTTCTAAAATTTGATATATTAACAGAAGATTTGATGTTTGCACTAAAGTTTCCCGCTGATGAGTCTAAAAAGAAATTCCCGGAAAAATTATTGTTAACAAACAAAGAGAAGTTAGAGCCAGAAGAAACTTCCAGATAAGCTGAAGTTATATTCTCAGCATTTTCTGGAATATATAGATTAAAACTTAAATTTCCCTGTCCGACAAAACCTCCAAAATACAAATAACTTGCTCTTTCTGTTTCAATTCCGCTCAAATAACCTCTTGCCATATAACCGTATTTTGGCTCAGTAGAACTATAAGTATTTTCAATCAAGCTTGAAACGATAATTGAATTTGAAATATTCGAATAATTTCCAATAACTAAATCGTTTCCAATTATTAAACTCAAATTAACGCCATTCAAAACTTTTACAGAATTTGCCATTTCTCTCGTAATATTTTCGGCTATCTGTTTTTTTAAGGTATTATTTTCATCTTTGTATTGCGCCCAGTAAGTTAAAATCAAGTTCAATATAGAGAGTTCAAGTTCATCATCACTCAAATTTCCATTTGAGATTAAAGTTTTTATTGTCGGACTTTCATCGGAAGATTCGGAAACTTTTAATTCTGCAAGAGAAATTAGAAAATCTTTTGCAATAAGTTTTTGTTGTTCCTTCTCCGTCTCTTCGTAAACTTTTGGAACAGAAAAAAGATAAAAACTCGAGATCAAAACAATTAATAACAGAGAAATCCCGATCATAACATCCAAAGAAAAAACAAGACCCTTACTCATAATTGAATACCAGAACCTGAATCGAAACAATCGAATCATTTAAAATTGAAATTCTGTCAACTTTCATAATTGATGAAGCGTTTTCTGTATTTTTTCCAAAACTGTAAATTGGCGTGGTATCATTAAAAATTGTAATATTATAATCATTTTTCAAACCAAGCAAAATTAAAGATTTCTGGTAACCGATTTTTTCCAAACTTTTGAGTTTATTCCAGTCTATTCTATTATTTGATTCCACCCCGATAATTTTCACATTTGTGCTGTTCCAGTTCTCAGGATAACCCTTATTAAAGAAAATTTCACTTAATTTATATGCATCCTTATTCAATTCATTTTTTTCTCTAAGTTCGTCTAATTCTTTTGCATTATTTCCAATCTGAATTAGGAGCAATGAGACAACAAAGATAGATATTGTGGCGGCTAGGAGAAAATCAAAGGAAAGAGCCTGACCTTTTAATTTCTTATATATCTCCATAACTTTTTATAGATATAATTTATCCCTCTCTATTTTAAAAAATATAACACATACTTGCGATTATCTTCTTACTAAATAAAAACAAAATAAATAATGGACTGGAAACTTCCCGCAACAATTATAATTTTAATTGCAATTGTTTCTTTAGGACTTTTACCGTCTTTCTCGTCAACTTTTTCTAATTCCCTGACCAAATTCTATTCTCCCATAAAGGATTTTCTGGATAGAATATTGCATAGACAAACAGAATTTAACGGAGGTGTGGTCTTATCTTTGTCAACAAACGAACTAAGCAAATTAAAAATTGGCATACCCGCAGAAATATTTTTTAATTTAGATGAGAATTATGATTTAAAAGTTGATGGCAAAATTCTAAAAGTGACAAAAAGTTTGACGCTGAAAAACTTTACGGGTACAATTGATTTTAGGAACTTTTCTATTTCCGGAAAAGTAGTTGGAATATCTTCAGAAAATTTTAATTTAGAAGGGACATCAAATATACAAATAAACAACAAAAATTTTGATGAATTAAGAATCTCAAATCTGAAGATTGCTGAATTAACAATAACCAGAGGAAAGATAAAGACCGAAAAACCAAGAAAAATTGAGGCTGAAATAGATGATAGGGCTAAATTATATGGATTTAGCGGAACTCTGACTTACAAAAATAATGTGCTTTTATATGAGGGGAATTGTAAAAAAGTTCAGATGAAAGGATTCAGTTTGGGTGAATAAAATCAGATTCTCAATTCTTTAAACTCAACTTTCCCTCTCTCAATTATTTTTTTGATTTGATTTTCTTTCTTTGTCATTTTGCTTTTTCCTGATTTTATCTCAAGAAAAACAAGTTTCTTTATATTATTTTCTGCTGCCCCTTCAAAAACAATAAAATCTATTGGAGAACCTATAAATCTCGCATCTGTAGGATTAAATTCAAATCCGGGCAAGAAAGGAGCTAATTGCTCCTTAATTTTCCCCTCCAAAACCAATCTGCTCTTTTCAATTGCTTCTTTTCTGATTTCTTTTTCTTTTCTAATTTTTATAATAAGGAGATAGATTAAGAGAATATTCGCCGCAAACAAAATAATGGTTATGAAATATAAAATCCCCATATAATATTTATGAAAATAAAAGGAATTTGTCAGATCTGCGGAAAAACTGGAATAATGCATTCTTGTTCACTTTGCGGAAGACTGGTTTGTTCAGACTGTTATGATTCAAAAAAGAGTTTATGCAAAATTTGTGCGGCCAAATTTACCGAACAATAATCTGATCTCCGGTATTGCATCTTCCAACAACTTTGACAACATCATTAATTGAAGTTGGATTTTCAAGAATAAAAATCGCGCTCTCTCCCATTTCCATAATCCCATCCGAATTATAGTTTTCTTTGATATTGACTATATTTATATTTTTTCCGTTAATATAGACTCTAAAATAAGTCAAATTTAGTTTTGTTCCTCCATTGTTCAGAATTGTTATATTCTTTCCATTTGCATCTTTAATAATAAAATTTGAACTCTGACTGCAATAAACATTTTCATTTTTTCTTTCTATTTCTTCACCGGACTTGTATATCATTGTTTTATAGAAATAGGAAGAAACAGATAAGAGGATTATCATTATAATCACCAACAGCATTATACCTATTATAGTATTTGTTCCCCTCATTATTTAATTTTCTTATTAAGCATTCTTTGAAACTTTTGCATTCAGTTTATCTGCATTTAAATGAGCCTCCCTAAGCAAATCGGGCAATAATTCTTTTATGGGCAATCTAATTTTCAAACCTAAAGTTCTAACATTTTGCAAAACTTTTTGCAAAAAATATGCTATGTTCTGTTCTGTTGGATAACCCATGCTAACGGTTAATTTAAATAAATTATTTGCGGCGATGGAAATCTGTTTTTCAAAATAATCTTCATTCATTTTTAGAATATCCTTATTATAAACAATATTTTCGGAGTAACCAATTTCTGGCTGAATTGTTAATTCTAAAGGCTCAATATGCAACATATTTAAAAGGGAAATTAGATCCGAATTCGCTTTTTCTCCCTTTCTGCAAACAACTTTTTTTTCTCTTATAGATATTTTTCCGTTTTTCATCATTGTTTGAATCTGAAATTGTTTGAATATGCTGATCGCAGGACCCGCCTGAATGCCCGTATCTATTGCCGGCACTTCTATATCAGAACTCAAAATTTCCCCAATCTTCACCTTTCTCTTAACTTTCAATTTCCTCAAATTTTTTATAATATCAAAAATATTCTTGTTTGAATAAATGATGGCGGGTTGTTTTAGATCATCTATATTCAAATTTAGATTATTCTCTTTTAAACCCAATTTCAAAACTCTCTTTTTTGATATCAAAGTATAAATCTCCTTTTCTTTCAACTTATTTCTTATTTCATGTAACTGCTTTGAAGGCAAATTATTTAAATCAAAAAGAAGAATAGATTTATAACTCTTTAATAACTCCTTGATTTTTTTTAACCCCTCAATTTTTTTAGTTGATACCATATTACATCAATTTTATTGGTTTGCTCATTGTTAGTTTTAAATAAACAGATTTTATTAGACCTCCCTTTCCTTCAATACTTTCTTTCAGTTTATCGTAAGCAACGTTGAAGTTTTCAATTATTTCTTCATCCTTTAATTTTTCTGTTCCTATTGGAACTTGAATAACGGGATTTTTCACCATATTTACCGAAATTGTTTTCTCCAAATCTTCAATAATACCAGATAAGTTTTTTGTTACGGGCGGAAGGGGAATTAAAGGTTTGTTTCTTGGTCCGACATATTTTCCAAGAGTTTTTGCAGTTAAAGGCATTATCGTGGCTTCAACCACAAAAAAATCATATTCATTTGCAATTTTTTTACCCGTTCTCTTATCAAAATCCAGCTCGTTCTTTGTCAGCACCTTTTTTCCCGTTTCTTTGGCCTTTGTAACAAGAGAATCAACAATAAAGCAAATTTTTCTGTCTTTGATTTTATGGGGTAATTTTATTCTGTCTCTGATTCTGTTCTCAGGTTTTTTTAAATCGAGATTTGAGACATTTATTATTAAATCAAAGGTTTGATTAAAACCTCTCTTGTTTTCCCTTAGTTTTCTAATATCTTCTACTTTCAGTTCAACCATTATTTTAATTTAAATTAAATTTAAAGAGTGATAAGGGGAATTATTGACAAATATGATTATTTTCTCTCTAAATCCATATCTCAAACTTCTTTAAACTTATTTTAATTGTTGTTTATGGATACTTGGAAAGTTTTTTTGGTATTTTTCGGGATAATATCGGTCTTATTTGCTGTATTTTTATTTTTTCCGGGGATAAATAAAAATTCGCCTGAAAAACCCGGGTATTTGTATTTGAATAATAAAACAATGATTTGCAATTATTATTATTTGTGTTTTCTCAGAAACGGTAGTTGGCACAGACCTTCCTACAATGCCGGAGTAAACTTGATTCTGGCAAATAATTTAGAAGTGAAAAATGAAACCCAGATAAAACAATTTTTCAAGCACAGAAAAATAAATATTATAATGAATACAACGGAAAAGGCAAGTCCGGAAAATTCCGAACTAATTCTTAAAGTCAGTCCATTTTCGCATTATCTCGGGTATTATTATAAAACTATCAAAAAACAGAACAAAACAATAGAGGCTAATCTGTTATCAAGATATAATTGGACAGAACCCGCAATAATTATTTTTGGCCCGAATCTCGGAGCAAAAGAGGACTCGATTTCATTTGACGGAAAAAATATAATTGTTCAGGGACAAACCCCCTTGGGATTGAGTCTGGTTTTAGGAAAATTGCTTTTGATTATTGTTTCTTAACTCCTTCCGCAGGTTTTTGAGAGATTCTAAAAATATACTATATTAAAAGAAGTTTTCATTGAAAATATCTGGAATGACCTGCCAAATGGAATAATAATGGAAAGGGAAAGTTTCCCGCAAAGTTTTGGAAATGAAAAAATTGATAATTTTAACCCTCATCCAAAATTAGAGCAGAACCTGTGTAGAAGAAATAGTCTCCATCATCTAAATTCGCTTTTATTTCTAATTTGCACTTAAATCCCTCTGTAGTGGAAACTATTCCCAAATCTTTTGTAATTTTCTCCTCAATTAATCGATTTATATTGATCGTGGAACAATCTTCGCTTCCTTTTATCTCAATATTTCCATTATATGTTCCGGTATCAAAGAAAATGAAAAGTTTTGCTTTTGCGGAATCTATATATTTTAGTTTCTTTTTCCTTATTTCCAGAGTTATTTCGTATTTATTTGAATTTTTTGAAAATAAAATTCTTGAGTAATCTGATTTTATTCTTGTCTTCATACAATTCCAACTACCATCGCCGTTACAAATGCAATTTTTGTATTTTCCCGCCTCTACTCTTTCTCCTTCTTTAACGCAACTATCTTCCAACGCGCATTCTCCAACAGGACAACAGATTTTTTTGCTTAAATTGTATAAAGTTTTCACGCAATGATATTTTGTAGCATTTACGCAATCGCAGTTTCTATAACATACTTCTCCTTCATATTGCTTTGACCATTTATTGTTTTTGCATTTCCAAATGCATTCTGAGGATTCTGCAGATTCTCCCGGAATTGATAGATTATAGATGCCTTCGGGATAACACTTTCCATTGTGAGCGCAGGAATTAGTTGGGCAACAATAAAAATCTGCTTTATCCAGCGTTTTATATTCAATAATATTGGTTGGATTATCCTGAGAACAATAAGAACCTGGCCAACAGTCTTCATATTCGGGATAACAGGGTTCCTCGTCTGGTGTATAACAATTTACAGTTAAATTAAATTTTTTTCCCTCTTCATTTCCTTTAAATTTTATTATTTGCGGAGAAAATGCTTTTTCTTTTATTGCTTTTTCACTGCCTTTCTTTTCTATTGTAATTCCATTATTAATATTAATATCAACAAAATTCTCTGCGGGAGTAACAGAAACAACAATATCTTTTGTTCCTTTGAAAGAAATCGGATATATTGCGTAAGAGTTTTTGTATCCATAGTCAGAAGGATAAAAATTATTTAAATTAAAAAACAAGGGATAATTGAAAATTGTTTTTCCGCAATTATCTGAGAAGTCATTTTTTTCTCCTCCTATAAATTCCCAATTTCCATTATTACATTTAAATTTATAGCCTTGGTATTGAACTATTGCTCCAGATTCATAGCAATGGACATCACTTTGAGTTTCAGAACCAGTCTTATCTTTTTTTCCAATACCACCACAATTCAAACAAATTGCATCATTTCCTCTATGTGAACAATATCCAAACTCACAGCAATAATTTCTCCCTCCAGCAAAATCAGGAGCACAATTTTTACTGGAGCAGGGATGAGAATCATTTATTTTTGCAGAATCGCATTCATAGAAATTTCTGATTGTGCACCAGGAACAGGTACAGGTTGAATAAGTAACATCTCCGTCTCTAATAGAATCGTAATCTTCATGTGTATATTTTTTATTATTTCTTTTATATTTGCTGTATTTTCCGCCAAAAGAACAATCTCCTGCGGCACCACCACAATTAGCAAAATTTGGGCCGTCATAAACTGGAATTTCTCCAGCACTTACTCTGCTTTTGCACCACCCTTTGCAGTAGTTAAGATTACAAATGCAATTTCCTCTGTCTCCGCAACTTGTTGGCGACTCACAATCTTCCCATTCTTGGCAGGTTACAGAATTGTATTCACAATCATAATCTGTAGCTTCACAGCAACAAGTATGAGGGCAAGGGGGTTTGTCACAGTTGCAAGCACATGTATAACTCCTACAACAATCACCACTAGATAAGCAAGCAGATTCCTTAAAACTTCGTTTGTTTAAGAAACTTAATCCCCTGTATAATTCAGGAGAAGAAACGTCATTTAATTGGTTGTGATACCAGGTGGTTATATCAACACAATTAATCATAGAAACCGAATCACAGGGATTATAATCGCAAGTACAAGAAGAATCGGCACAACCGCATCCAAAAACTTTATCAATTGCAAAGAGTCCAAAAATCAGAACAAATCCTGTAATTAAAATAAATAACCGTCTCATAATTCATATTAATAATTATTTGTCTAAAGATTAATATTTACCAACCGTCACCCAATAAATTCATGAAATGCAAGTATTGTGGAAGTAGAAGGGTAATAAAGAAAGGTTTTAGAAATAATTTAACTGGTAAAGTTAGAGAGCATTTGGGAATGAAAAGATTAGGTTCCAGAGAATTAATAGTAAGATATTTTTGTTCTTGGTTTTGCAGAGTGTTTTGGTAAGTGAGAGGTAATGATAAGTAAATATTACATTAACATATTAAAATTTAATTTTCAATAATCTCATAGCAGATTCTATAATGGCAACCTTTTTCTTTGGGAGTAAACTTTCCAGATTGTATTGCCTGAATAACATCTTCTCTGGTGGAATGTGAATTGAAATATGAACCGATATTAGCGCAATGTTCAGGTTCAAGATTGGAGTATCCTTCCCATCTAGTATTTATCCATTTTCCTGTTTGAAGATCTAACTTTTCTTCACAATAATGAACACCTCCGGTGCAAGGTGCACTAAAAGAAGATCTATTTATTGAAACAACTTTTTCTCCTTCGAAAGATATCTGATACCTATAGAATCTACTGCTACCACTACTCGTTCCATCATATGTAAGTATAAGAGTGAAATTTTCAGGCAGTTTTAATTTTTCATCTGTATTATTATTTTCAGTTGTTATGTTATTTTTTATACATCCACTCAGCAAAACCACAAAAAACAGAATAAATATAAAATATTTCTTCATAATAATATATTCAAAATTAATGATTTACCAACCGTCACCCAATAAATTCATGAAATGCAAGTATTGTGGAAGTAGAAGGGTAATAAAAAAGGTTTTAGAAATAATTTAACTGGTAATGTTAGAGAGCATTTGGGAATTAAGAAAGTTCCTTGTGAAGTTTTGGGAATGAAAAGATTAAGTTCCAGAGAATTGGTAGTTAAGATATTTTTGTTCTTGGTTTTGCAGAGTGTGTTTTAGTGGTTAGAAGGGTGACGATAAGTTTATTTTAATGTCTAAAGATTTTTTAGTAATCTTTAGATTACTGGATAAAAATAAAAATCTTTTTATCTATTGGAAAGAAATCTAATGTTCTTTCTTCCTAAATTGATTGTTGCAACAACCTACATGTCCCAAATAAATCTGTTGTTCAAAATAAATATAATATAAACAAAGTAATCAAGTAGGAATAATTATAATAATTAGGTGAAGAAAGATGTGGCAACAAAATATCTCCAAGTTCTCCCTAAAATAATTCCATAAAATACTTTTATAGTAAAAATATTGGTCTACAGGAAAATAACCTTCAATTATTTTATAAATATAAACAAAAATATATAATTAAATACGGAAGTCTTTAAATATAAATTAATTCTAATATATATAGGCTTAAGAAAGCAGTTGGGGGACTGCTAATCTTGATATAAGCTTAAAATGGGATCTTAATTCTATAAATATATAGAGCCATAAAACTATATATAGATTTCGGTGATCTAATATATAGTTTTTGGTCTATAGGTGCAAGAAAATGAACATACAAAATCTGTTTGAATCGACTTTTGGAAGTGAAGAGATGAAAGAAGAAAATATGGAAAGACAAAAAGAAGAGCGGGAAGAAATCGATATTTACGAAAGAGAGAAAGTGCCTGCAGAAGATATTCAACAAAGGATGAAGAAAGAGTTTGGATTGGATAAATACAATGCAAAGATTTTGATAATTGGCATTGGAGGAATGGGTTCAAATGTAGTGACGAAAATAACGGAGATGGGTATAAAAGGTTCCCAAACCGTTGCAATGAATACTGATGCAGCACATCTGGTTATGACAAAAGCAGACAAAAAAATATTATTGGGCAGAGAATTGACAAAAGGTCTCGGTGCCGGAGGAGAACCAGAAATAGGAAGAAAGGCAGCAGAAGAAAGCCTGAATGAGTTAAGAGAAATGCTAAAAGATGTGAATATGGCTTTCTTAATCACCGGATTGGGTGGTGGAACGGGAACTGGAGCAGCACCGGTAATAGCGAAAATTGCAAAAGAACAGGGGGCTCTCGTTATTGCTACGGGAACTTTGCCATTTAAGATAGAAGGAGCAAGGATTTCAAAGGCAGAAGATGGACTTTACCAATTGAGGCAGAGCTGCGATACAACAATCGTAATAGAAAATCAGAGATTGTTGGACTATGGAGGGAATCTTCCATTAAAAAAAGCCTTTGAACTTGGAGATGAAGTAATATCGCAAATGGTGAAAGGAATTACCGAAACAATTTCACAACCAAGTCTTGTGAATTTGGACTATGCGGATGTAAGAACCATAATGAAATCCGGAGGAGTATCAACAATAGGAATTGGTATTTCGGATTCTTCAGATAGAGCAAAAGAAGCAGTAGCAAAGGCATTGAAACATCCGTTATTGCAAGTGGACTATTCTGGAGCGTCGGGGGCTTTGATCCAGATAATTGGTGGTCCAGATCTGAAATTAGAAGAAGTAAATGAAATAGGCGAATCGGTAGCAAAATATCTGGCTCCGGAAGCACAAACAATTTGGGGTGCGAGGATATTAGACGATTACGAAGGAAAGATACAAGTAATAACCATAATAACGGGAATAAAGTCTCCATACATTCTCGGCCCAATAAGAGAAAAAAAACCTGGAGAAATCCAGACAGAAGTATCTCACAATCTGGGGATAGAAGTTTTTAATTAATTTTTATTTTTTTCTATTTTTTTAATTTTTTATCTTGGTCTATTTTTCTCTATATCTCCCTCACTATAATCTCTGTTACTGGCAATTAGATCAAATTAATAAAAGATTATTTTAGATGCAAATGAATTTTTGGAGTGTAAACCTCCTTTTTTATTCTGACTTTCGATTTGATAAGCTATCTTTTTAGCTAAAAACTTTTTAGACTCATTCCGATATTTGTTGTTATTTTCCAAGATACTTTTATCTTCATCTTCGCATCCTTCTTTGGTATTTTCCTGATTAACTCTTTTTCCCAGTATTTTGATATTTTTTTCCAAATTTTAAAGAAGATTTGAGACATGTATGATGCTTAATTCAAAGATTATAAGGCATGCAAAGGTGAAGATTGCTAAGAAGAAAGAGAATTAAATTAATATAGTGGGTTAATATATTTCGCATATCTTCTGTTAGTTGCAATTCCTCGGCGGCGCTAAATATCATATTTACTCAGTAACTTAAAATATTCTTCTATAATAGAATTCCAAAGTTTGATTAAAGGATCATCTTTATTATAATATTTAAAATTCTTTCCATGGTACATTAACTCCTTATTTCTAATTTTTCCATTTTCAAAAATTAATCTGTCTGAAATCAACCATCCAGTTCTTGTTATTTGTTCGATAGAATAAGTTAATAATGTGGGATATTTTGAATTAAATTCTAACTTTAAATTTTGCTTGAGATATCTTTCTACTTCATCATTAATTTTGTTTTCTCTTTCTTCAATCTTCCTAAGTTCTTTTAGGTATTCTTCTTCAGTTTTTAATCCAAGGTTTATCTCTGTTTTTAACTGTTCCTTTTCGAACTTTATGCTTTCTCTTTTTAATCTATTGTAATATTCTGTGAAACTTCTCATAACAAAATTTTGAAGGTTATCAATTTCTTCTGAAGAAACTGCTTTCAAAATCTCATCTAAATCTCTTTTTGCTTCATAAATTCCTAAACCAAAACTTATTTTATAAGTCATAATTAGAAGATAATAAAAAGATTATAAAAATGTTGCGCCGCCTCGGAACTTTCTCCTCACTTCGCTCGTCGAACCTCTAACGAGGGCAACTAACAGCAAATATGCGGTTCCGCAATCAGAGATTGCTCCACCCAAATTTGAGCTTCGCTCAAACTTCACATATTTGCGATATGTTAGTTGCAATCCGCCCGCTCGCCCTTAAAAAAGAAAGTTTTTTAAACTTTAAAGTAACGCTCAGGGAAATTAACATTTCCATATGGATATTTATAGAATTTACCATAGATCCTGAATATTAAGATTTAAAAAGGTTTTTCTACTAAATGAAAATTATGGAAGAATACGAAGCTATAGTTGTAGGAGGAGGCCCTGCTGGAATATTTGCAACATACACAATGCTTGAAAAAGGTACAAAAGGTAGTGAGCTATGTCTTATAGAAAAAGGACTTTCTGCCAAAGAAAGAAATGATTATTCAATTGAAGGGTTCGGTGGTGCAGGACTTTTTTCAGATGTAAAATTATGCATGAGGTTTGACACAGGTTCTGTAGTTCCTGAAATCTATCTTGAAGACATTGTCAATAGATTTGAAGATGATAAAATTTTTAGAGAAAAGATCTTAAAGAATATAGAATTTGCCAAATCCGCTAATTATAAACAAATTCTTTGCTCTTGCTTACATGCAAAAGCTTGCGAACCCCTTATAGAATATTTTGAAAAAGTTAAAGAAATTTTTTCTGATTTTTGTAAAAGAATTGGTATAGAAAAAGACTTTTATAATCTTTACAAAAACGATAAAGATTTCGAGGTAAATCTAGAATCCATTCTTAGAGAAGAAAATTTAGATATTTCTAGCTATTATCCAGTTATCCACCTAGGTTCTGATCAAGGAAGAAAAGTTACAGAAGAATTTGAAAGATATTTTAAAAGAAATGGAGTTGAGCTAAAATTTAATACTGAAATCAAAAGTATAAAAAAGAATAGAGAAGAATTTGAATTGATCGATTCAAGAGGAAATATATATAATTCAAATAAACTTATTCTTGCATGCGGAAAAAGAGGAAGCAATTGGATGATAAACCAATTGAAAAATTTAAGTGCAGAAATAATTGAAGGAAAAACTTGGATTGGTGTAAGAGTAGAAACAAAGAAAAATGAATTAAGTGAACTTACAAAACATTTTGGAGATGACCCAAAGATAAAGTGGCCATTGATAAGAAAAAGTTTGTATGATGACTGGGCAATCAAATTACACTGTTTTGTTGAAGGAGGCAAAGTAATCTCTTATCCTTGGAAAAATATTACCTTAGTAGGAGGAACATCGGACTCGAAGAGAAGTGGAAAAAATACAAACTTCGATGTTTTATATTCAGATTCTTCATTAACCTCAAAATATATAAAAGAAAGGTCAAAAAAATTTGAAGAAAATTTAAAAATACCCACTATTCAAAGATTTGATGATTATCTCAGAAACATACCTACAAAAAATTTATCTAAAAACTCTGTTAGTCCAACACTCAAAAACTATAAAACAGGAAATGTTAGAGAATTCCTATCAAACTTCAGTAAAAATTTTGCAGAAAAATTACCGGTATTTATGGAAAAGATTAGTAGGCTTTACAAAGAAATTACAGACCCTGACACACTTATTTATTTTCCTGTAATTGAATGGGGTTCTGAAAGGGTTAAGG
>Ga0180301_10003184_pt1 | contig 12852 bp, 12 predicted proteins | sample GuaBasSediGuay16_FD_121797 | JGI IMG/M metagenome (GOLD analysis project Ga0180301, IMG submission 121797) | Subseafloor sediment microbial communities from Guaymas Basin, Gulf of California, Mexico - Guay16, Core 4569-2, 12-15 cm | ecosystem: Environmental > Aquatic > Marine > Hydrothermal...
AAATATTGCTCTCTCATCGTTCCTCGAATTTGCCTCAATCTTAAACCTCCAAACAGCAAAGTATTTGTGTCAGAGAGCCTCAAGTAACCTGCCCTTATAGGGAAAGCCATATTTGGTCAATTTCTTTGTTGCTCTTCGCATGCAGCCCCCTTCGGGTATGCTCGCTCACCCGAGCCTTGAACTTGCCTCAAATCTGGCTTTCCAAACCATTAACTATTTATTTGACAGAGCACTATGTCTACGGCTTGAGGGCATTTGTAAAAAATTCGATATTTTTCCTGAAATATTCGGCCTCTTCTTCTTCGGCGCTGCCAAGTTTCGAAAGGTAATACTTAATCGCCTTCCTGTAAACTTCCCGTCTCAGTTTCGCAAGGCGTTTCGGAAAGGGTCTGCCTGTCTTTTTGCAGGCTGTTTCCAATGCTTTAATATTCTGGCTCATCTCGGCAATATCCATTTTCTCCTTGTTATCACTTATGAAATCGCCAGCTCTAAGGATGGCGATGGCAGCGTCTTCCTTCAATCTTTTAATCTTTTCCTTCGAGAAACGCTCGGACTTTATATCAGCCACCGCTAAACAATTGAGAGCAAGGGGATAATTTTCAACCTCCAGAGCAGTTTTGCCCAGAAATTCCAGAGCGTCAATGCTGAAATCGGGCCAGATTTCATCATAAAATTTCTGAATGAACTTTGAATAATCTAATCGCGCCTTTTCAATCTGCTCAAGCTGCTTCACATTGTCAAGATAAACATTTACCCTGCCGGAGGCGTAGGCTATTATTTTTTCACTTTTCACTCTGCCCCTCTGCTGTTCAATGGCGGCATCCATGCTTACATATCCCTCGTCGCTCTCATATCTTTCCTCAATTCTCTTCCTGTATTCATCTAAATCCAGAGAAAGATTTAAGTAGCTTGCCATTGCATGTTCCAAATAAGGGTCGGTATATTCACCTCTAAGAAATTTTTTTATCGTTTCCGGATCACTCTTCGCCTTCTCGTGGAAATACATATCTTCCACAAGATACGCCTCATATTCAAATTCGGTCATATTACCCGAAAGCATGTCAAATCTAAAATTTGGATACTTCCAGTTCTGAAAGGCGTGGACAAGTTCGTGAATAAAAACAGAATCGGCGTATTTAACCCATTCTTCTCTGGCATCTTTTCGTTTGTAAAGAATCCTTATGGTCTGCCCGGTTTTTTTGGGCTTTGAGGCGAAAAACTCAAATATGAACCTGGTGTTAAAGTAAATTTTATTTTCATTTATGCCGTAAGAAGCGAATCTCCCTCTTTTGTCCGGTCTCAAAAGTATCTCGGGAAGAGGATATTTGTTTCTTCTGAATTTGCTCAGCAATTTCTTCCCGCAAGCTGTTTTTGAAATTTGTTTTTCAAAATCCCTCTTTAATTTGCGGGACAAAGAAAAGTCGTAAAGGTAGGCATGGGAAATGGTGGAGAAAAAAAATAAAAATGCCGGCAGCAAACTCATTCTCATAAGCAATATAATATCAATTTCCATCCCCCGAGTGAATTGACAAGAGCCTTTCACAATGGTTAAGATAAATTACAGAACGCAAACCGCGAACAGGAGGTTTTATGTCACAACACAATTCCGGAGATATTTTAAGTTCTTTTCTTCTGGGCGGAATAATCGGTGCGGCTCTTGGCATACTTTTCGCCCCTGAATCCGGCAAAAAAACCAGGAAGAAATTAAACGAGTGGCTGGAAGACACAACCGACGATGTGAAGGTCAAGGTGGAGGAAATCGAAAAGGACCTGAAAAAGAAAAAAGAACAAGTGCTCAAGCACATAAACTAAAGTTAAGATTTAACCCGGCTGCTGTCATAAAAGTATTCCTGTAATTTTCTTAAAATGTTCGGAGGCGGCTTTCTGGAGAAATCAGAGTGAGTCTTCATCTCGCGAAAACAGGTACCCTCCAATAAAGGTCAAAAGAGTGCCTATAATTATTAGCCAGCTCCAGCCAAGAAGCAGTTTTTTCGTTTCAATCAAATAAAGCATTGTTCCCATCAAAACCGAAGTAAAAGTCATGACATAGACATTTGCTTTATCCACCCTTCTTTGTGTAAATAGCCCCAGCAGGAAAACCCCGAGCAGGCTGCCCGCTGTCACTCCGTTTATCTTGAAGGCAAGCCAAAGCATACCCTCTGAAAACTTGCACATATATGCGATGACAGCAAGCAATATTCCAAAAAGCACGACGCTTATCCTGGACACTAAGAGGTAGTGTTTCTCGCTTTTTTTCTCATGCAAAAGCGGTTTATAAATGTCAGTTACAAAAGACGAAGAAAGAGAACTCAGCGGAGAATCTATGCTGGCTAAAATTATCGCCGTCAAAACTATTCCTTTAAAACCGTTCGGCAGGGAAAATAGAGCGAAATGAGACAAAATCTTGTCAGAATTATCCGGCAAGGGCAATAAGGAATTTTGCTTGTAATAGACAAAAAGCAATGTGCCTATCGAGAGATACAATACCACAACAGGAAGAGAGGCTAGTATTGTGGCAACAATGGTTTTCTGACTTGACCTTCTGGTTTCGAGGGTCAAGAGTCTCTGCATAAGTTCTTGATCGGTACCGAAAGACGCCAATGAACCAAATACCCCGTTTAAAATGGCCAGCCACCAGATGTTGGGATCAGCCGGGGAAGAGCCGAAATTAAAAATGGACAATTTTCCCGCTTCCAACGCCGTTTGGAAAGCCAATGCAACACCCCCCTTTATATGCAGCAAAAGGTAAGCGATAAGAATTAGAGCCGCCGCATAAAAACTGATTGCTTCAAAAACCCCCGTCCATATAACGGCGCGTATTCCGCCAAAGGTTATAAAAATCATGCTCACAACGCTGAAAAACAGAAGCGTCCACAAAAGTGACCATCCCATTAAAACACTGACTGCAAGACTCGCCGCATAAAGCCTTACGCCCGAGGCAAGCAGCCGCGTGAAGAAGAAAAAGACCGAACCAGAATACTGACTTGCCCTGCCGAATCTGTGTTTGAGAAACTCATAAATTGTTGTGCAGTTGAATCTGTAAAAAGCGGGAATAAAGAAATACGCTATGAATACCCGCGCTATCGCCGAACCGATGAAAAATTGAAGATACTCCCAGTTTTCCCGGAACCCGACCGCCGGAACTCCTACAATAGTCATGGCGCTTATTTCCGTGGCGACAAAAGAAAGTGTAGCAGCAACCACCGGCATTTTTCTCTTGCCGAGGAAAAAATCCTCAGTATCCTGTTCATCCCTGCCCTTTATATAAGCGATTAAAAAAAGAATGAAAACTGCAAAAGCCACTATGAGGAAATCTGTATATGTCAGCGATGGATTTTGAGACGCGGCCATCATCAGAAAAATATGTTCAAAATAATACGCTCTCTTGCATTTTGACCAGCCGCATAACCGGTTAAGATTTCTTGACCCTCAAATCTCTGAACCCTGCTGGCAAGTTAATAGTAGATTCTATCTACAGTGAATGTTTTGCAAATTCTGTAAGTAAAATCAATAAATTTCCAATTTTTGTTTTCCAATTTGTAACCCGAATCTTGCACCTGTATTCTGAAACTGCTTACTCTTTTATGCACTAACCGGCATTTCTCCGCGCGCTTCATCCAGACCGCCAATTATATCTGCTGATTTTTTCTGAAACGACTCCAGAGCACAAAAAGCACACAAACCGCAGGAAATCTTATCGGTAAAGTCTCTGAACACAAACGGGCTCCCAAAAGAAACCATCATTGCATTTTTAACAAGATTTAAATTTTTACAAATATGCTTTTTTTCTTCCTCACTTAAATTAATGCTCCCACTGTATGCGCGTGGATTTGAAAAAATTCCGAAAATGAGCTTTTTGCTTTTCCCCTTTCTAAAAGGAGTAACGCTGAAACCAATCTTTCTCATGGCCGCCACAAATGCCTTGCCCTTTATTTTGCCAAAAGGGGTAAGAGGTTCCAAGTAAGCAACTTCATCCCCCTTTTTCAATCTAAACTTTTTTCTTTGAAATGCCCAGGTTATGCAGCTGGCGGCTATCTCTTCCGGAAATTTTCTGTGCTCGGCGCAGCCCACCATCGAAAAATCACGAGCATACATATTTCCCCTCGAAACTTTCAAAGCAAGTTTTTCCTGTCTTTTAAGAGCAGAGCTGATAAGATGGTCGGAGAATACTCCGTTCCTATACAATGAATTCAAAGACGCTATCAAAGCAAAAGGGTTCCCCGGAACAAGCAGTATGTCGGCGCCCGCAAGCAAGGCGTGTGCGGCGGCTCTCTTTTCATCTTCCACCGCACCCATGGAAAGGGCGTCAGTGACAACGCATCCCTCAAAACCAACTTCTCTTCTCAAAAGACCGCCTATTATTTTCTTTGAAAAAGAGGCGGGATAATCAGAGTCCACATATTTCACCCACAAATGTCCTACCATCACGGCGTCAGTTTTACCGGAAAGTTTCCTGTAAGGCTTCATGTCCAGTTCCTTCAATTCCTCCGCGGTTTTTGAAATCTTCGGCAGCGTCAGGTGTGAATCGGAGTCGGTGGAGCCATGCCCCGGAAAATGCTTCACACATGACAGGCAACCGCCGGAAGAAAGTCCATCGATATAGGAAGACGCCATGAGCGAAACCAAAGACGAATCGTCTCCAAAAGACCTTATATTCACGATAGGATTTTCAGGAGTGGACGCGATATCCACGACAGGAGCAAATATCCAGTCCACTCCGACGGCCCTGGCTTCCATGGCGGTTATTTCAGCCTTACGTCTGGCGAAAAAGGGTGTAACACTTGCGCCAATTGCCATATTTGACGGAAGAAGAGTTCCGTCTTCCATCCACTGGCCAAGCCCGTTTTCATAATCAGCGGAAAAAATGAGAGGATAATCCGCCCTCGACCTGAGAATGCTTATTGTCTTTTTTATCTCCTCTGCTGTTCCCCAATAAAAGCAAAAACCGCCAACCCCCATAGTCACCAGCCTGACGGCATCTTTAATGTCAGTCTTGCCAAATCTAAATTCGGGGTGAACCAATCTTGCAAGTCTTTTCATTTTCCCTTGCCTTTTTCCCGCAGCTTTATCCTATTCCAATTTTCCAAAACCTCAGCCGGGGTTTCGGCTTTTTTACCGCCAAAAACATGCGGATGTCTTCGGACAAGTTTCGAATTTATTTCCCGTAAAACATCCTTTATGTCAAAAAGATTCTCTCTTTCGGCAAGAACCGAATGGAAAACAATCTGAAGCATTAAATCACCCAATTCCTCTTTGAGATTATTCCAGTCTTCCCTTCTTATTGCATCTTCGACTTCCGCACTTTCTTCTCTTAAATATTTGATAAGGGTTTTGTGGTTTTGACTTTTGTCCCACCGGCAGCCCTTTTCACCAAGCAATGTCCTCATTATTGCTACTAAATCGCCGAACCTGTGGCTTTTGCCCAGTTTTTTTGCATTGTTTTTTACCATAGACTTGACTTTTCTAAAAGTATATAATTTACAGGAGGGAAAAACCAATGCCTTTTTCGGAGAAAGTATGCCAACAATAACAAAGGAAACATTCAACACTAAAAAAATCCTCGATAGAGGTTTTGTAAAACTTGCCGGATTTATGGGAGGAGACGCAAAAGTGGTAAAGTCAGCCCGAGTAACTTTTGGTTCAAGTTCCAAAGGAGAAGAAAGAGATCGGCGATTAATAGAGTATTTGTTGAGACACAAACACTTCACTCCTTTTGAACATTCTATTTTCCAGTTTCATGTAAAATGCCCCATTTTTGTAGCGCGCCAATGGATGAGGCACAGATGGGGTTCTTTTAATGAAATCAGCGCAAGATACACCCAGGTCAAGGATGAGTTTTATATCCCGGAAAAATTTCGTCTCCAGGATAAAATCAATAAACAGGGTTCCATTAACGCCGAAATAAAAGACAATGAAGAACTAATTAAAGTTTACCGTCACGCGATTAAAAACTCCTATGAAGCGTATTTAACCCTGACCAAATCAAATATAGCTAAAGAAATGGCAAGAATGCTCTTACCTGTAGCGCAATACACTCAATTCTACTGGACAGTCAACGCCAGAAGTTTGCTTAACTTTTTGACTCTCCGGATGGACGAACACGCCCAATGGGAAATACGGCAATATGCTAGCGCAATAGGGAAAATTTTTCGCGACAAAATGCCATGGACATGGGAAATATACCAAAAGATTTCAGCAAAAAAATGAAAAACATAAACCTTGCTTTGACATTTTTCTTTCTCTGCGTCCTCTGCGCTTCTGCCCAGAACTTGCCTTCAAAAGTAACTCTCGAGGCCAAAAAGAAAAATATAACGGAATTTAAAAAATCGGATCTTGAAGTTTACGTGCCAGTGACTGGCGTGAGCGCCGCTTTTGATGAAATAGACATAATGGCACCTTTTGACGGAAGGGTGGAAAAAATCATTGCAGAACAATTTGATTTTGTGGAAAAAGAAGAAGTTTTAGCTTCCATGGTTTCCACTGAAATGGCAGCGATGATAGATACAAGCCATGGCTTATCAAGAAAACAAATGGAAAAAAGATGGAAAGGAATTTTTGATTATTATCCTATTAAAAGCCAATGGCGCGGAGTGATAACAACCGTTTATGTTGAGCCAAAACAAAAGGTGCTGAAAGACGAAAGACTTTTTACACTGGCGCGGAAAGTAATGATTATAGCCAAAAATGTGAAACCGATATTCTCGCCTTTGAGCACCGGACTTCCCGCAAAGATGCATTACTCAAGAGACAAAAGCGTAAAATTCGAAACGAAAGTGTCCAGGTTTATGCCTCTTGCAGTAAATTCATTCTATTATCGCTTGTGGCTGGACATAGAAAACCTCAGCGACGATATCATAGTAGGAGCAAGATTTAACGGCTTCTTATTCCTCGGAAGGGTGGAAGATGCTGTAATTGTTCCCAAAAACCACATAATCAAAGTCGGCAAGCGAAAGTTTATGATGATAGAAATTGAAACGGGGCTTGCCGACGAAAAAAAGGCCGAAATCAAAAAAAGGATAAATAATTACATAAAGCCGGATCTAATAAAAATGGAAAGGTGATTATGGAAAAAAACGTGAAAAGCGAAATATTTTCCAATTTCATGTTTCTTAAACTCGAGCCCAACTTTCGGAAAATGATTTCAAACGAAAAGATAGCCGCCAAGCAGGAATTTGAAAATATGATAGCTTCCCTCCAGGATAAATTTTTCATAAGAACTTATATGACCTGTCCGCGGACAGACAGCGATATATTAATATGGAGGATGATGGACAACTTTGAGAAACTCACCGAAAACTGTGCTCGCACATTTTCCTACGGCATAGGCAAATATCTGGAATCCACATATTCTTATACTTGCGTTATAAAAATCCGGGAGGGCATGGAAGGAGGAGAAAGCGACACCGACGTTATCCTGAAAAACAAATTTGGAAAATACAAATACATGCTCGTTCACCCGATTTCAAAATCCCGGATATGGTATGACCTGTCAGAGGAAGAAAGACAGACACTGATAAACGAGAGAAGCAAAGTTATAAGCCAGTATCCGGAAATAACCGAGAATTTTTTCGCTTCTTCCGGGTTGTGCGACACGGAAGTGATAGTCGCAAGAGAATCCAGCAGCATTGAAACCCTGATTAAAGTCACGAAAGAATTGAAAAAGCAAAAAATAAAAAATTTCACTCTCAACGATAAACCGAATTTTCTCTGCATTGGAAAAGATTTGAGCATTATCCTGGACATGATATCGTGAAACCGGTAAAAAGGTTTCAGGAAAATTCTCTTTTTTTGCTGGTGCAAATTTACCGGCAAAATTAAAAGGTACTAAAATGAAAATCTTGAGTTTAGTAATGGCCGGAGGTAAAGGAGAAAGATTGTATCCTTTGACCAAGGAAAGGTCCAAACCTGCCGTTCCCTTTGGAGCCAAGTACAGGATTATTGATTTTGTTCTGTCAAACTTCATAAACTCGGGAATATACTCAATTTACGTCCTGGTTCAATATCTTTCTCAATCCCTCATAGATTATTTGCGGTCAAGCTGGAATACAAGCGGAATAACCAATAATCAGTTCATAACGGTGGTCCCACCGCAAATGAGATTGGGACAAATGTGGTACAGAGGCACAGCGGACGCAGTAAAACAAAACATGAACCTCATCAACGATCATTCTCCTGATTTGGTGGCTGTCTTTGGAGCAGATCACATTTACCGGATGGACATCAAGCAGATGATTGACTTTCATATATCAAACAAGGCTGACATCACAATAGCTGCCCTGGCGGTGCCTCTTAAAGAGGCCCCCCGCTTTGGCATAGTAAAAGCAGATTCAAAAAAAAGAATGATAGGGTTTGATGAGAAACCCCAAAAACCTCAACCCACTTGCTCAAACCCGAATTTAGCATATGCATCCATAGGTAATTACATTTTCACTTATGAGGCCCTTGCGAAAATATTTCAGGAAGAGCCGCTGGATGAAAAAATCACAAATTTCGGCGAAGCCATAATTCCGAATATTTTCAAGAGATACAAGGTCTTTGTTCACGATTTCGGAGCACAAAAATTGCCGGGAATAAAAAACTACGAAGAAAGCAATTACTGGCGGGACGTAGGCACTATAGAGTCTTTCTGGCAGGCGCACATGGACCTGCTTGGCTTGAAACCAAAATTCGACCTTGCCAATGAACACTGGCCAATACACTCCGGAAAAGCCAATTTACCCCCTTCCAAAATCATACAGTCAAATCTTCAAGACTGTATGATAGGCGAAGGATGCAAAATAGTAAATTCCTCGCTCAAACGATGCGTTCTTTCAAACGAAGTAACCGTTCACGACAACTGCGAGATAGAGGACAGTATAATTATGGACTCGTGTGAAATAAGGGCAGGCACAAAATTAAAAAGGGTTGTTATAGACCGCTTCAACCTGATAAAACCCAAAACGATTATAGGATATGATTCCGAAAGTGATATGCAAAAATATTACCTCGATCCGGATGGATTAGTGGTTATACCCAGAGGCATATCGAAATGGCAATGAGATATGGAAAAACATGAAAACTAAATTCTTTTGCATTCACGGACACTTTTACCAACCTTCAAGAAACAACCCCTGGACTCTTTCCACCGAAAGGGAGGAAAGCGCCTTTCCGCACAAAAACTGGAATTATAAAATACTGCATGAATGCTACCTAAAAAACGCCTTCTCTGAAGTGGAGAGCCTGAAAAAACCCGAAAATTTCATCAACAATTACTCATGGATAAATTTTGATTTTGGCCCGACTCTGCTCGATTGGCTTTACAAGTATTTTCCCAGACTTTACAATGCTGTGCTTGAAGCAGACAGGGAAAGCGAAAAAAATTTTTCCAGCCCCTCTGCCATTGCTCAAACTTACACACACTTGATAATGCCGTTGGCATCACTCAAAGACAAAAAAACGCAGATTAGATGGGGTCTTGAATATTTTAAAGAACATTTCAAACGGGATTCAGAAGGCATATGGCTGCCAGAAACTGCCGTAGATTATGAGACATTGGAATCTCTGTGCGAGGCTCAAATAAAATACACCCTGCTCTCCAGTGAGCAGGCGAAATCATTTAGAAAAATCGGGCTTGAAAAATGGGAAACTGCAAACAAAATAAACTTCGATCCAACGATGCCGCACAGGTGGTTTTCAAAACAACAACCCGGCAAATATATAGATATTTTTTTCTTCCATTCTGAACTTTCCAAAAATATAATCCCGCACCTCCAATCTACTGAAAACTATTTCGAAGCAATACTATCTGCCTTTTCAAAAGACACCTCGCATCAATTGATAAGCATAGCTTCCGATGGAGAAAATTATGGGCATCATTTGAAAACCGGTTCAAAGGCACTTTCCGAAATGCTACTTAAGATACGAAAAGAAAAGAAATTTCAGATTTCAAACTATTCCTCTTTTTTAGCGCAAAACCCGCCGATTTATGAGGTGGATATTTTTTCCCCCTCCTCATGGAGCTGCACTCATGGAATAAAACGCTGGAAGGAAAACTGCGGTTGCAGGATAAATCCAAAACTGAAGGACCAAAACTGGAGAAAAATTCTCAGAGAGACACTCAACTGGCTCGCTCTCAAAATAGACGAAATATATGAAAATAATGCCGTCAAATATTTCCCAGAGCCCTGGGAAATAAGAAATAGATACATTTCGGCGCTGGGCAAAACGCCGCATGACATAAAGCGCTTTGTTACCGCCAACGCCAGATACCCGCTTCAAAGCGAAGAAATAAGGAACGCCCTCAAACTCCTTGAAATGCAGAAAAACAGAATGATGATGTTCACAAGCTGCGCCTGGTTTTTTGACGACATAACAGACATTCCCGCCATAAATTCCATTAAATTCGCCCTGCGGGCAATAGACATCTCCTCTCTTTTTTCAGAAAGTTTGATTGAAGAATTTATTGAAAGAATTTCTTTTGCAAAATCAAACTTTTCTAAAAACGACATCAGAGGTATTGTCACGCGCCTATGGCTTCAAAGAGAAAACAAAGCCCGGCAGGCTGCAATTTTTGCTTATTCCGTTTTCCTGAATTTCAACCCGCCGTTTTCAGACTGGGGAAGGTATCATTTCAAGGTAATCGATGAAGCATATCTGAAAACTTCCAAAAGACATGCTTATCTTATCAACGTAAAAACCGCGGACACTCTGGACTGGGGAGAATTTGCGATTATAATATCACAGCCGCAGGACAACACTAAAATTTATGTGATAAGATGTGAGTCTTTCGAGGTATACGACAAGATAAAATCCGCCACTGGCATTGAACAATTCATGGAGATTGCAGGGAAAGACAAGATTGAAGTCTTTGATTTCTCATCATTTCCCGCTGAAAAACAACAAATATTTTTTATTCTCCAAAACAGGTTTCCCAAAGATGAACCGCAATATCTTATTAGCAAATACCTGCATTTAGTAAAAAACATCACCACTGGCGAAATTTTAAGTGCTGAAATGCCCGACATCCTCAGCGAGATGCAAAGCAAAATAAAGCCCCGCGACCTCCCATACAAAGAGGATGTCATAAATGCTTTTATATCCCAGTTTGAATTTCTGCTTGAAACAACAGACCCGAAAATAGGAAAAACCGTCCCATGGCTAAATTATTTACTAAAAGAAAAATCCTGTGATGGCTATATTTTGGCGATTAAATACATGTTTTCAAGGTGGCAAAATGAACATAAAAATTCTCCCATACGGGAAAATTTTATAAAGGAACTCCGCAAAATAACCGAAATATTGCAAGCCACAAAAACTTATGGAAATCAGGCGATTAAAACTCAATAGCAATGAAGAAATCCTGAACATTCTCGGCGTTCAGGACGAAAATCTCAAAAAATTCGAAAAGAAGCTTAAGGTAAGTATCTTTATCAATCACAATCAACTCGGTGAAGGATGCGTTCTTACCCTGCGCGGCAGCACATCAAACGTAAATAAAGCAACAGCATACATTCAACGGCAAATAGAAGAGTTCAGGAACGGAGAAGGTGAAAATTTTGAAAGCAAAAATTCCCTTCCGTTGCCCCTTAACGCCATATATAGAACCGATTACGGGGAATACATATATCCGAGAGGCAAAAGGCAGGAAAAATACGTCAAATCTATTTTCGCCAAAGACATGGTCATTTCAATAGGCCCGGCCGGTACCGGAAAAACCTTTCTTGCCGCTGCCTGCGCTCTTGAATGCCTCCGCAGGGGAAAGGTAAGAAAAATAGTGTTAACGCGTCCAATTGTGGAAGCGGGAGAAAGACTCGGTTATCTGCCCGGAGACATTTATGAAAAAGTTCATCCATATTTAAGACCGCTTTACGACGCCTTTTATCACCTGCTGGGACCTGAGAAATTCCGAATATTCAAAGACGACTCAATTATAGAGATACTTCCGCTTGCATATATGCGGGGAAGAACGCTTGAAAATTCGTTCATTATACTCGACGAAGCTCAAAATTCGGCTCCGGAACAGATGAAAATGTTCCTGACACGAATGGGCATCATGTCAAAAATAGTTATCACAGGCGACATTACCCAAATAGACATTCCGTTCAAGAAAAGGTCGGGTCTCCTCCACGCATTGGATATTCTAAAGGGCATAAAGAACATAGATTTTGTGGAATTCAGGAATGAGGATATAGTAAGGCACCAACTGGTAAGGAAAATTCTCGCCGCTTATGAAAAATGGGAAAAGAAAAACGGATAAATTCAAGATAAATATTTTCTTCCACGCAAATCTGCCCACACAGATAAAAAAGAACGAAAATATATTAAGAAAGATTGCCAGTAAAACCCTGCATCCCCTAAAAAGCAAAAATGTGGAAATTTCCATAATCATAACAAGCGGCAACGAGATGAAAAAATTAAACAGAAAATTTCTCTCGAAAAACCGTCAGACGGATGTAATCGCTTTTAATTACCCAAACAGCCCAGGCGAAACAAAGATTTTCTTAAACAAGAGAGAACCCCGTCCCTGGGGAGATGTTTTTGTGTGCTTTGACAAAGCCAGGAAACAAGCAAAAGAATTAGGACATTCCACAATAAAAGAAGTCATAATCCTTGTCATCCATGGTTGTCTACATCTTTTAGGATACAAGGACTATACCCCAAAAGACAAAATGAAAATGGACAAAGCCACAAACAATCTAATACGTAAATACGTTGATAAGTGCAATGGCTCAATACAGAATGCAGAACGCAAATTGAAAAATGCAAAATAGAAGCGATTTATCAGAACGGCTATTAGAGCTTGCAGCAAGTAGCATTAAGGGAAAAATAACTTTGCAATTTGCACTTTGCAATCTTCATTTTGAAATGTTGTAT
>Ga0180301_10003185_pt1 | contig 12851 bp, 19 predicted proteins | sample GuaBasSediGuay16_FD_121797 | JGI IMG/M metagenome (GOLD analysis project Ga0180301, IMG submission 121797) | Subseafloor sediment microbial communities from Guaymas Basin, Gulf of California, Mexico - Guay16, Core 4569-2, 12-15 cm | ecosystem: Environmental > Aquatic > Marine > Hydrothermal...
GTCATGCGGCACTTCAATTCCTGCGTCTAAGAAGCCTTTCATTGCAGCGAATACGCCAGCCCCTTTAGAGGGAGTATGTAAGCCTATATCCAATATGGCTTTTTTGATTCCTTTGGCTGAAGCCCTCAAACCGCATAGAAGCCCAGTTAGATATGCTGCAGGAAGATTGTTCAGGCTTCCGAGCCAATCATACTTTTTTCTGAGCTCACGGGAGTGGGCTGACGTCATAACTATGTCGCCTATAACAGTTGCCCTTACTAGCTGAGTGATGATGTTTCTTCCCGTTTTTCTGACAACCAATCTAGGTAGCTTGGATATTATGAGCTTTTTTCTCTGCCTATAATCTGTTTTACCTTCTCTTCTTCTCCTAAATGGAACATTGTAGGATGGTCCTCTCGCCATTAACGCTTCCTCCTTAAGTCATGGACTTCAATATAGCGATGTAGGTCTGAAACAGATCTGAAAACTCCGCTTTTAGCCTTGAGATATAGCTGACGGTAAACCCTTGTCGTTATTATACGCTTCTCTTTAAGCTTGCGTAGTCTTCTTCTTAAGGCTCTAATCTTCTCCACCCAGGCCCTTTTCAGTTTAGCTCTAGTCTTCTTTGAACCGCTTCTGCTTCCAGCTCCCCTACGCCGTCCCTTCTTTCTCTTTTCATGCAATATGCGTGCACGAGCCCGGCTGACGCCTTTCTCTTTGAGCTTTCTTATCGCTCCTTCATGGATTAGCCTTCTTATATCTTCTCTTGTTATTGCAGCCTCAACGTCTTCAAGTCTCTCAGGATCTATCCAAACTCTTCCCTCGCCTACGCCGAGAACCTCCGCCGCCATTCTACGTTGGCTCCTCAAATTCAAAATCGACACCTCCACATTCAGCTAGGTTTTTACTGTTTTCTCAGCCTCTAACTCCACGGTTACCCCAGGGTTTAGAATGTGTATACCTAGTTCTTTCGCTCTATTAAGAATTTCAGCTCTTTTCCTTGCTCCAACTGTATGAGCTATTCTTATGGCTTCCGTTTCAGGATTAATTTTTCTTAAATCATCAATGTTATAAACGAGAACTTCCTTAAAGGCTGATGGATGGAGACCTCTAGCTAGTTTAGGTCCTCTATAGCCAATGTTAACCGTAGCTGGCCAACCTTTTACTTTTCTGCGCATTTTGCTGTCTATTCCCCTAGGTCTTCTCCAGCTCTCTTTTATGCGTTTATAGCGCCAGCTCTCCTGTCGGCGGAACTCAGGCTTCTTACTCTTAATTTTTTTCCTGAGTTCAACTAGCTTTTCTAGGTCTTGATTTTCTGGTTTGCTACTCAATCAACTAATCCCTCCAGCTTTTCATACACATATATTCCGTCCAAGAACCTTCGCGGGTCCCTATTCTTTATTTTTGTTGCTTGCTCTATGTTTGCAGCTGTTTGGCTGACCTCCTCAATGTTTATTCCCTGAACTATTACGTCATCTCCGCTAACCTTAACTTTCACGTCGCCGAATATCTTCGCAACTCTAGGCGCTCTCTCACCCATAAAGTTTTCTATTAAAATTTTATCTCCATCAACCTTAACGGAAACTGGAAAGTGCGCGAAAACGATTTTAAGCTTATATGTAAAACCTTTCGTTACACCTGTAATCATGTTTCTAATGTGAGAGCTGACGGTTCCAACACAAGCTTTCTCTCTTTTCTTGGGCCATAGAGCTGAAACCTCAACTTCGTCGCCTACAACCCGGATTGAAACAGGATGTCTCGAGAAGTCTCGGACAAGCCGCCCTAGCTTGCCCGTGACCTCTACTATATTCCCCTCTACATTAACTTTAACGCCTTCCGGAATCTTAACTTTCCTGACTTCAATATTTCTCTGCATTCTATGATTCTCTCCGGGCGGTCTCTAATATACGTATGCTAAAAGCTTCCCTCCGATTCCTCTCTTTCGGGCTTCTATATGTGACATGACTCCCTGAGAGGTCGTCACTATTAGTATGCCCATATTTTTAGCTGGGAGATAGTTTTTCTCCCAGTTTTCAAGATCTTTAACCTTAAACGAATATCTAGGTCTTATGGCTCCGCACTTATTTATTCTGCCTAGGAGCTGAACCCTAAATTTTCCGGTTCGCCCGTCATCAATAAACTCAAACTCACCAATATATCCATTCATCTGCATAACTCTGAGCACATTGCCCAGTAGCTTTGAGGCTGGCATTATATAGCATTCCTTTTTACGTCTCATCTCATTATTCATTATTGTTGTTAAACCATTTGCTATAGTGTCCAGATTCATGTGAGCATAAACCTCCTTTTTAGGCTAATTGTATTTCTTGAAGCCTAATTTCTCAGCGACCTCCCTAAAGCAGTGGCGACAGAGATTTAGACCATACCTTCTTATTATTGGACCATAGGATCCGCATCTTCTACAGGGTCTACTACCCTTACCAAACTTTCTCTCTTTTCTCTGATTTTTTTTACTCATCTACTTTCCCTCCACCACTTCGACACCAAGCTCTTCTTTTACAAATGCTATTGCTTCTTCAACTGTTAGCTTATGTTTTGAACCAACTTTAGATTTTGCACGCCGCCTATATTTAACCCTATAGCCCGGTCTACGTAATATAACCGTTATATCCATGCCTATTATACCTAGATCCGGCGAATATTTTGTGCCAGCTATGTCAATGTGTTCTCTAATACCGAAAGAGAAGTTTCCGGACTTATCAAAGGAGCTTGCCGGGATTCTATTGTCAACAGCATCTAAAGCTCTCTTTAGGAAATCCATTGCCCTTTCACCTCTCAAGGTAACCATGCAAGCTATTGGTTCTCTACGCCTTATCCCGAAATCCCTTATAGTTTTCTTTGCTCTTCTAAAGCAAGGTTTCTGACCGGTTAGTTCCTCTATTATTTTCATAGCTTTTTCCAAGGGTTCACCGGATTTTCCAACAGATACATTAACAACTACCTTTTCAATTCTAGGTTTGAGCATGGGGTTTGACTCCCACTTAGCCTTAAAGTCTTCAGCTGCCAGCATAAATCTCCTCCATACCACGCAGAGATATTCTTGGAGTTTTATCACCTATAACAAATACGTAATCTAATATTGTGCGGTAGGTTTCTCCCTTATTATCTTCAATAGTTACTAGGTTTCTTCTCCTTTTAATTGAACTTCGCTCATCAATCTCTCTAATAATACCATGTTTACCAATATTCTCTCCATCTATAAATAGCGCCAGCATGCCGATTTCCAATCTCAAATGCTCAAGTATCTCTTGACTTGGCAGACTTATCTTTAAGGTATCAAATGTTCGATAAATGTTTCCGGCCGGATTACTTGGGTCTTCACTACGTATAAGTATATTCCTTCCATCATGAAGATTAAGTTGGATATGACCACCATTCACTGTTGTTTTATTCTCAATTCTACAGATTTTGTATTTTGCTTCTTCATCATCTATCTCATGAAGAATCAAACCTTTCTCAGATGGTAAAACTCTATAGTTTACATTTATTTCAGGGATTGAAACAACATCCATCAATCCGACAGGAAAATGCTCATCACATCTAACTCTTCCATCAACCAAAATCTTACCCTGGGCAATTATCTTCTTTGCCTCTCTCATGGTTTTAGCGAAGCCAAGCAGATCACGCACAATTATTCCTAGGGGTATACACCGCTCGATTGGATGAGGGCCAGGACTAGGTTTAAGGGCCCAAACGAACTTTTTCCTGTGTATGGGCCAGAATTTGGGAGTTACCTCCCGCTTGAGATGTCTTTTCCCACCCATTTTCCCCATGTTCTATGCACCTTTAATGTTTGTTTGAACCTTAGCTTCTTCTTTCACTGAAGCCTCCTTCAGATTCTTTGTTTCTTCAATAACCCCTCTTCTCTCTAATATCTTTTTCCTAAATTTATCATCGAGATTTAGGCGTATAATTTCAACATTAGATGGGTGGATTGGAACGAGTATGGTTGTTCCATCAGCTTTTTCGCGGGTTATTCCCTCAATGAATATGCGATATTTCTTTCTGTCAACTCTCATAACTTTTCCTTCAACACCCTTATAGTCTCCTCTGAGAACCCTAACTGTATCACCTGTTCTAACTGGAAGAGACCTAGTGTTGTAAGTTGACCTTAGCTCTGAGGACAAATGAGCTGAAAGAATTTTCCCGCGGATATGATAGGGAGCTTGAAAGAGTCTTTTCCTCTGCTTGCTCGGTTTAACAGTTTTACTTTTCATAAGCATACAACCACCATTTTTCTCTTTATATTATTATGCTGGCGGCGCTGGCTATTCTCGGCCATCTCTCAGCAGCCTCTCTGGCAACTGGACCACGAATCTCCGACCCCCGCATTTCACCGTCAGGCGTTATGATTACTGCTGCGTTATCTTCGAATTGAACCCATATGCCTTCTGGTCGCCTGTAGGGTTTTCTTTGTCTGACTATTACTGCATGAAATAGTTTTTTCCGCATGTCTGGCGTTCCCTTCCTAACTGAGACAACTACGGCATCTCCTACTGAGGCAGCTGGAACTCTTCTATGTCTACCTTTGTATCCTATTACTTGTACTAGTCTGAGAACTTTGGCGCCTGAATTATCGGCGCATTTGATTAGCGACCCTACGTTTATACCCTTGCTTATTTTAACCTTTGGTTTTCCAGCACCTCTTGCGCGTAAACCTCTAGTTTTTGCTTTGGCTGCCATCTAGATCACTTCTCCAACTTTTCTATTACGACGAAAGAAACAGTCTTACTTATCGGTCTACATTCAGCGATTCTTACAACATCATTTTCAGTTGCGTTTATGCAGGGCGGGTTGTGAGCTGGTATGTGACTGTGCCTCCGCTCATAACGCTTGTATTTGGGCACATATTTGAGGTAGTCACGTCTAACTATTACAGTTTTATCCATCTTTGCGCTTACAACGACGCCCTCAAGTATCCTACCTCTAATCTTTAGGGACCCGTGAAATGGACAGTTTCGATCATTACATGTTTTCTCAGGTTTTTTAATTGATTCAAGCGACATTTACCAATGTCTCCTAATTATCTTCTTAACCCTATCTTCTGGGCGACCAATTAAAACTTTACCGTCAACCTCAACAACCGTTTTATCAGGTAAAGTAAAATGGAAAACACAATTCTCTTTAATTAAAATTTTCTCTTCACCTTTACAGAGTATTCTAAATGTGTTTCTAGTTTCATCTATAATTTTACCAGATAAACCAACGCAGCTTGGATTTGTACATTTAACAACCTTAACATTTAATCCAATAAATTCATCTTGAAGGATATAAGACAGATCTCTCATTTTACTCCCCTCATTTCCTCATTATTTACAGTTAATATACGGGCTATCGTGCGCTTAATCTCTCGAATCCTAGCTGGTTTCTCAATGGCACCGCCAGCCTTAACCATGGTTCTTAACCTGATTAGCTCAGTCCTTAGCTCTCTCAACCTTCTTTCTCTCTCCTCACGGGACATTTTCCTGATTTCCCTCATTTTCAGAATTGCCATCCGCATTCAACCTCCATGATTTAGGTTTTTTCAGTTCCGCTTTCAGTCTGATCTTGATTTTCTTCACTTACCTCTTCTAGAAGCTCTACCTCATCCGGAAACTTCGCATCTGGAGAAACTATGAGAACTTTAACACCAAAGATACCGGGCTTAAGCTGAACATGTGCAACTGCCTTCTTAACGTATCTCATAGCGGGCTCTCCACTTTTCGGGATGTAACCATCTCGGAATTTTTCAACTCGAGCACGCTCAGTTCTGAGTTTACCGCTTATGATTATTTCAGCTCCTAGGGCTCCGGCACTCATTATTCGATTTAAAGCCCAGAAGCCAACTCTTCTGAAGTGAACGCCTCTTCTAAGTGCGGCAGCTATTCTAGAAGCCATAACATACGGGTTTAGCTCAGGAATTTCAATTTCAGCTACAGAAATCTGCGGATTTGGAAGATTAAATTTTTCTTCTAAAACTTTGGCGAGATTTTTTATTGTTTCTCCGCCACGCCCTATAACTATCCCCGGTCGCATAGCATATATAACTATGTTTGTGCCTAGAGGAGTTCTCGTTATGCTTACTCCTCCATAACCAGCTCTTTCAAATTCTTTCCAAAGAAACTCATCTATCTCAGCTTTTTTAATGTACTCATTTATGAAATGTTTAACATAAGTCATTATTTATCCCTCTCTCACCTGTTCCAGAACTATTTCAACATGACATAGAGTTTCGAATTTTGGAGTTGCTCTGCCAAATGCACGCGGCATATACCTCTTAATCTTGGTACCCGGGTAAGCTGCCGCATGGATTATTTTGAGCCTTTCAACATCTAGACCTTTATAGTCAGCGTTTGCCTCAGCGCTTTCGAGAACCTCAAGAATCTTGGATGCGGCTTTAACCGGATATCTACCAGCCATAGCCTTCTGCAGTCCTCTCCTATGGGGGAGCTTCTTATTGTAGCGTCTAAATGGAACAGCTTTCTTTTTCGCAATTACTTGTCTTAGGTACTCCTTTGCTTCATCAAGCATCATTCCCTTTATTGCAGCGCAGACTTCCCTCGCTGCTTTAGGCGATATTCTGAGCTCTCTACCGCTTGCTTTAGCGGTGGTGTCTGGATCAAGATCTATTATAGAGTATCCCCAATTTGGCACGTTTCATTCACCGTTCTTGCTGAAAACAAAAATACATAGTGATTTATAAGAATTTTCCCCAGGCCTTTCATTACGAAAGAAACGTTACTTTTTATAAGTAAATTGTGGAGGAATTTATCCTCCACCAATGACAGTCATGAGGGTTAGTACATCTCCATCTTTAAGTTTAATCTCGCTTCGATCAGTTAAGTTTACCGTTGAATCATTTAAGGTTACTATGAGGGTTGGGTCAACAGAGTTTTCCTCTCTATAATTCACTAAATCTTTTAACTTTTCGTGAGCTTTAACGATTCTGTCAAGCAGATCTCTAAGTGAGGAGCCTTCTGCTAGTTCGTATTCTTCCTCTTTCTTACCCACTTTATGTCTAACAACGCCTAAATAAACAACTTTAATCTTCATAGATCTCTGAGAGAATTTTGTTTGAGAAAAATTTAAACTTTCTTATTAACGGATTGATCTAGATTTTTATAAAACAACCAAAAAGCTGTCGAGCATCTTTTTATATATTACGCCCGTAATATTTTATTTTGATTCGTCTTAAAGAGGTTTAAAAGGCATTGTCCAACGAGGAAAATCTTTGCTCAAGCATAAAATATTTAGATTTCATATTTGAAAATGAGTTAGTTACAGTTATTGCTGTTAGAAACGCTCCTAAAATAGAGCTTATTGGCTTTTCTGTGGGACCCTTTGAAGAGGGACATGAATATGAAGTTAGATTATGGGTGGCACGTGAACTTGAGAAGGACGGTATAGTTAAGATTAGAGAGCATATGCTAGATGCCACTAAACTTTATAAAATTCAGTGGACAGAACGCATTCAAGCCATCGGGCAGCTTTCAACCCTACCGGAAGATTTTTATCCTCGACTTAGACGGTTAATTGATGAGTTAAAAACTGCTTCAAAAACGAGTTTAGATAAAATGAGAGAATACGAGTATGTACGAAATCTTTCACGGGACATAGTTAATTGCAGACTCAGAAAGATAGTGTCTTTAGCCTCGCTTCCTACACAAGAAAGCCAGATTTTAAAGAATCTTACTCCTGAGGAGAGAGAATTATACGGACATGTACGCCGGATCATAAGTGAATGGAGGTCTAAAATAGTTTAGGTTGGGGGCGCTCCTAGGAAAATGGGTGAGTTACTTGTTGAAAAGCCTCTAGAAAAATTTAATGAGATATTCAAGACTCCTAAATATCGTCAAAGAATCGCTCAAATGGCATTAAATGCCTCAACATCACTAATATTGGACTTTAGAGACTTACTCATCGCTGATCCGCATCTAGCCGAAGAGCTTCTTGAAAAACCACACGAATATCTTGCTTATGCCAACAACGCTGCTTTCGAACAACTCCAAATAGAAGATCCGGAGTACGCTGAGAAAATTAAGGAGATCGGCGTAACCGTTAGGATTAGGGGGATACCACGTGTTACACCACTACGGAAACTTGGTTCTGAGCATATTGGTAAATTAATTATGATTGAAGGCATAATTATGCGCGCAACGATGGTTAGACCGATAGTTACAACGGCGGTTTTCAGATGCAAGAGATGCGAAACAAAAATGGAGGTTCCTCAAAGCGGAGCTTTTCTAACGTTTCCATATAGATGCGCTAACCCGCGATGCGGCAAAAATGGACCCTTCGAATTTATTCAAGAGGAATCCAAATTTGTTGATTACCAAGAACTTAGAATCCAAGAATATCCGGAGGATATTCCACCGGGTCAGACACCCCGTTCTTTAGATATCCGGTTGGTTGGAAAGGATATTGTTGATACAGCTAGGCCTGGTGACAGAGTTTACGTTATCGGCATAGTTGGCGCTGAAGCAACCTCGTATCCTAGAGCCGGAAAAACTAGGGCTTTCACACTTTATATTGAAGCGAACTTTATAGATGCAACCAGCAAAGAATCTGAGTCTCTACTGATAACGCCTGAGGAGGAAGAGCAGATTCTAAAGCTAGCTAAAGATCCATTCATACATCAAAAGATAATTCAATCGATCGCGCCATCTATTTATGGCTATGAGCATATCAAAGAGGCAATCATGTATTTACTTTTCGGCGGCGTCCCAAAACATTTACCGGACATAAACATTAGAGGAGAAATAAACATACTTTTGGTTGGTGATCCGGGAACAGCTAAATCTCAGATTTTACGTTATGTTCAGAGAATAGCTCCTAGAGGATTATATACAAGCGGCAGAGGAACAACGGCGGCCGGTTTAACAGCGGCTGTTCTCCCATCCCCCGGCGGCGGAATGACCCTTGAAGCCGGCGCACTGGTATTAGCTGATAAGGGTATTGCATGCATAGATGAAATTGACAAGATGAGGCCGGAGGATAGGGTTGCAATTCATGAGGCAATGGAACAACATACAATCTCCGTTGCGAAGGGAGGTATAGTTGCCACATTAAACGCTCGAACAGCTATTTTGGCTGCAGCTAACCCAGCGTTAGGCAGATACGACCCCTATAAAACGGTGGCTGAAAATATTTCGTTGCCAGTAACAATACTTTCAAGGTTTGATTTGATCTTTGTTTTAAGGGATGTTCCGGAAAAAGATCTTGACTCCAAGCTGAGCGAGCATTTGCTTAAATTACATATGAGGGAGGCGCCGCCCGTCGAGCCTCCTATTCCACCCGATCTACTGAGAAAGTACATTGCTTATGCACGGAACAATATTAAACCAACTTTAACGTCTGAAGCTATGGAGAGGCTTAGAGAGTTCTATTTGACCATGCGTTCTGCCAGCGAGGGAGAGGGATCACCGATCGCTATAACCGCTAGGCAGCTTGAAGCTTTAGTTAGGATTGCCGAGGCAAGGGCACGTGCAGCCCTCAGAAATTCCGTTTTGGCTGAAGATGCTGAAGCGGCTATAGCTATAATGAAGAGATCTCTTGAAGAGGTTGGGATAGATGTATCCTCTAAGAAGTTTGATATAGATATCATAATGGTTGGGAAACCTAAAAGCATGCAGGACAAGCTCCGAGTGATATTAAGTGCGCTTGTAGAGATGGAAAAAGAAACCGGGATGGTTAGTAGGGCTGATCTGCTTGAGAAATTAAGTAGCGAGTATGACATATCTAGGGCTGAAGCTGAGAAGCTGATAGCTCAGATGATACGTGAGGGAACCTTATATGAGCCTAGAAACGGCTACTTAAAGAAGACGTAGAGGTTGTATAAAGAAAAGTAAAAGGGTTAAGCCTTGCTTGTTGAAGATCTCGATATTCATTCAGAAGTTAAGAGGGTTATTCTCGAAGCAGGTATAAAAGAACTGTTTCCCCCTCAAGTTGAAGCAATAAAAGCTGGCGCTCTTGAGGGGCAGAATCTGCTTTTGGCAAGTCCAACGGCGTCTGGGAAGACTTTGGTGGCAGAATTATGCGCTCTAAAACATGTTCTGGAAAACGATGGGAAAGTCCTATATTTAACTCCCTTGAGGGCTCTAGCTAACGAGAAGTATGAAGAATTCAAGAAATATACGGTGATTAGAAAACCTAATGGAAGGAAAATAAGTGTTGGAATAAGTACTGGCGACTTTGACAGCAATGATGCATGGCTTGGAAGATTTGATATAATCATCACCACAAATGAGAAGTGTGATTCGCTACTTAGACATAGAGCTCCATGGGTGAGCGAGATCTCGCTTGTAGTTGCGGATGAAATTCACCTACTTAACGAGGCGGAAAGAGGACCGACTCTTGAAGTTGTTTTGGCGCGTCTAATGCATCTCAATCCAGACATTCAGATACTGGCTTTAAGCGCCACCGTTAGAAACTCGGATGAAATTGCTGAGTGGCTTAGAGCTAGGGCGATAACAACCGAATGGAGACCAGTTAAACTCCGTGAGGGAATATTGTTTAATGATGAAATTCAGTTTAAGGATGGTGGTTCAATAAGAATAAATCGTATCGTTAAGAATCCGATAATAAATTTAGCGTTATATAGCGTCAAACATGGCGGTCAAGCGTTGATTTTTGCTTCTTCAAGGAGAAATGCTGTTAGCCTAGCTAAGAAATCTGCTCCCGAAGTAAGCGGTTTATTATCTAAGTCTCTAAAGCGCTCGCTGAATAGCTTAGCTGAAAAGATTCAATCCTCCGGAGAGAGAACTAGACTGAGCGATTTACTAGCAAATCTGGTTAGAAACGGCGTAGCTTTCCATCACGCTGGCCTATCTGGCGTTCACCGCAGAATAATTGAAAATGCGTTCCGCAACGGGAGAATTAAGGTTTTAACGGCTACTCCGACTCTGGCTTTTGGCGTAAATCTACCAGCCAGAATGGTTATTATAAGTGATTATAGGCGTTATGAACCGGGATATGGCTACTATCCCATATCGGTTCTCGAGTATAAGCAGATGATAGGGCGGGCTGGTAGGCCGAAATATGATGAAGTGGGCGAATCTATTCTTATCGCCAGAACGGATGAGGAGCGCGACTATTTGTTAACGAGCTTTGTTCTCGCTAAACCTGAGAGAATATGGTCTAAGCTAGGTGTTGAAAGAGTTCTGAGAAGTCATGTTCTTGCAACTATAGCTTCAGAGTTTGCTTATTCGGAGCAAGGTGTGTACGAATTTTTTAACAGAACCCTCTATGCTTTCCAATATGATTTAAGAGCCATTAGAGGTGTGATAGCTAGAATACTGAAGTTTCTTTATGATGAGGGTATGATAAAATACGAGGGGAATTTTATTCGATCAACGGAGTTTGGTTTAAGGGTTTCGCAGCTTTATATTGATCCGGTTTCGGCGGTGGTTATTCGAAAGGCATTCAAAAGGAGAGCTTCTAAAATCACAAATCTGAGCTTTCTTCACATGATAGCGCATACTCCGGACATGTCCCCTAAGGTTAGACCTACATCAAGCCAGATAGATCAGATAGCTCTTTTCGCGGATGAACACCGCAATGAGTTCTTCTTTGAGGTGCCCGATGAATGGGTTGACAGAATAGATTATGAAGAGTTTCTTGGAGAGGTTAAGACGGCTTTGGTCTTGAATGCTTGGATTGAAGAGTATTCTGAAGACGACATTATTGAATATTTCGGGGTTGAGCCTGGAGACCTATATCACTTAACTGAGACAGCTAAATGGCTTCTATATGCCTCCTATGAGCTTGCGAAACTGTTGGGTCATAAGGATTTGCTCCCTAAGCTGGCGGAGCTGATGGAGAGGGTTGATAAGGGTGTTAGAGCCGAGCTGATACCTCTTGCCAGACTTGAAGGGGTGGGCAGGGTTAGAGCGCGAATACTATATGATGCGGGATTAAGAACAATTAAGGATCTGAAGAGGGCGCCGATAAGTAAACTAATGGAATTACCTTTAATAGGATCTAGGATAGCTAAGAGAATAAAGGAACAGGTGGGAGGAACAGTTAGTCAGGAAGATTGGAGAAAATTAACGGAAGGAGGACAGAGAGAACAGCAATCATTAACAGAATACTATAAGAAATGAAGATTTTCAGGGCATTAATCCCTCTTCCCCGATTTATGTGAAAATTTACATCCAATAGAAAATTCTCAAATTAATAGATGACCCCCTCTCCCCCCTCGACTAATAAAATAAGTATTCTAGGAACAAATTTTCGAAAAAGATAAAATGAAGGGTTCTCACTATACTATCATAGCGCTGATGATTAGAGATTAAAATAATTGCCATCGCTGTCTAGTGAATGGATGGGGGAGGTGAGAAAGATGCTTTCGGATCTCGAAGGGGTTATTGTTAATTATAGGAGGGGACCTAGAACCCAGAAATCCCGAGAATGCCTGATATTGTTTTCTAATATTCGCTCTAGGAGAGAAGCAAGCCAGCTAATAGGACGTAAAGTAGCGTGGTCTGATGGAAAAAATAACACTATTGTTGGAACTATTCTTTCACCGCACGGGAATAAGGGTTTAGTTAGAGTGAGGTTCAGAAGGGGGTTACCAGGGCAGGCGTTAGGGAAAACCGTGAGGATAGTTGGTTAAAAACTTTTCTTCTAGTTTCTTAGCAGGGATCACTTTAGAGTTCTCATTATTCCCCTCGCTAGGAGACGAGCTATTCTTAACGGTTCAGGTATGGCGCCATGAAGTGTGAACTTGTTCAATACGCCCTTCGCTTCTTCAAGGTTCATGCCTAGAAATCTGACGTAAACATTGTGTCCGGTGTGGAGAACCATAGGGGTTCGAGGGCCATTTTTACGGTATATCTCTATTCGCTTATCGTAATCCTCGGGGAATAGCTCCA
>Ga0180301_10003186_pt1 | contig 12849 bp, 18 predicted proteins | sample GuaBasSediGuay16_FD_121797 | JGI IMG/M metagenome (GOLD analysis project Ga0180301, IMG submission 121797) | Subseafloor sediment microbial communities from Guaymas Basin, Gulf of California, Mexico - Guay16, Core 4569-2, 12-15 cm | ecosystem: Environmental > Aquatic > Marine > Hydrothermal...
ATATTCAAGATTTTATAAGGAATGCTTTTATTCCAGCAAAGATCAAGGAAGTTCGTGTGGTTGAAAAACTTGACAAAAAGAAGATAGTTGTGGTAAAGGTTGAAGAGAAAGATAAAGGTCTTGCGATTGGTAAGGGTGGCGAAAGAGTTGGAAGAATCAGACAGCTTCTAAAAAGATACTTTGACGTAAATAACCTTGTAATCACTTAGCTTTGTAGTATTCCTTACCATAAAAACGTTTAACAGTAACTTTCCCAGATTTAATTAGGTTCTCAAGATAAAGCCTAACAGTTTTAGATGAAACTGTAAAAGTTTTGGTTAAGTCTTCTATGGAGCATGGTCTACGTTTTAAAACTTCTAAAAGCTCCAGACTTGTAACTTCCCGTTTTTTTGAACTTCTTTTTGGTTTAATCGGGGTGTATGGAGTTATAACTTTGGTTCCATCTAACCACATCTTAAACTTTTCAGCAATCTTTTTCATCTCATGTGGTTCTAATGGGGAAATATGGCTTTCAGCAGGAGGTCTTCTTGGGGTATTTAACTGAACTTCATCCGGTTTTATCGTTTTTATAAGTTTCGCTAAGTTTTTTAGGATGGATAATTTGGTAAATGAGTTTTTGTTTTTGGTTGATTTAAAAAGCATTGTTTGAATAGCTATCCTAACCGTTGTTTTTTGTCTTAAAATTCTTAGATTTTCCACTATCGAGTTTAATCTTAAGTTTCCTGAAGGACGGTTGATGATTTCAAAAAGTTTTTGGTTTGCTGCGTCTAACTTAGCAACAACAAAATCCATTTTTTCAAGGTTTTTTCTTACATCTTCACGATTTAGAAGGGAAGCATTTGTGAGGATAGCTATAGGTTTATCTTTTACAAGTTTTCTGACAGAATCAACCATTCTACCTATCTCTAAGTTTAAGGTTGGTTCTCCAAACCCTGAAAATGTTACATAGTCTAAGGATTCTAGGGAGATTTTATTTAGGGTTCTTTTTAAATCCTTACAAACTGTTTCTACATCAACTAGATGGTAAACATCTTCTGGTTTTGAAACTTTCTTAATGGTTCTACCTAATTGACAGTATACACAATCAAAGGTACAAGTTTTTGGGGGTGTGATAGGGTCGATTCCAAGAGACCATCCTAACCGCCAGGAAAAAACTGGACCATAAACGGTTGAAAAAGTTTTTTCCATACAAGCTCCCTTACAAGTTGTTTGGTATAATTGTTAGGTTAACCGAAAAATATATTTTTATGCAAATGCACATAATCAACAGAACAAAAATTCCACAAAAAACGGTGGTAAAACATGCCTTTCGGTCTAGGTCCTTGGGGATGGTTTTTCTTCCCCTACGCATACTACTATGGATACTATCTTCCATGGTTTGGTTGGTGGTGGCGTTGTAGATGGTTTCCATGGCTTCCACGATGGTGGTGGACAGGTATCTATGGACCTATAACTCCATGGAGTTTTCCAACAATACCCAGAGAAGAAGAAATAACCATGCTTGAAGACCAAGCAAAAAACCTTGAACGAGAACTTGAAGAAATAAGAAAAAGAATCGAAGAACTTAAAAAACAATAAACAGCCAAGGAAGACAATCATGAAAGTAAACGTAACGTTGTGTCAAAGCTTTATTGAAGTATCTACTGCAAAAGTCTAACATACCTTAACTCTCAACGATGATGTGAAACACTTCCTATAGAAGGACCAAAAATGGAAGAACCAGAACTTGAAAGGATAAAAAGAAGAAAACTTTTTGAGTTGATACGTGATTTTTCCAGAAGAAGTGGGGATAAAAGTTTGAAGGTCTGTATCCCAACATTAGGTTGGAATGGTTTAGATGATTATGTCTGTGAACACTTTGGAAGAGCCCCAACTTTTACGATAGTAGACCTAAAAACAAACGAAGTAAAAGTTGTTCCAAACACCAGTGAACATTTTGGTGGTGGAGGTCGTCCACCAGAAATCTTAACGAACTTTGGTGTCGAAGTAATACTCTGCTCAAACCTAGGTCCACGTGCCGTTCAAATGTTTGAGCAACATGGAATTGAAGTTTACATTGGTGCAACCGGCACCGTAAGAGAAGCAATTCAAGCATGGCAAGCAGGAAGACTTCAAGAAGCTACGGATGAAAATGTTTGTAGGATGCATAGACATTAGGGAACCAACATGTTGATGGCTGTATCAAAATGATAATTTCAGTAGCAAGTGGAAAAGGTGGAACTGGTAAAACAACGGTAGCTGTCAATTTAGCTTTAGCCCTAGAAAACAGTCAACTTTTGGATTGTGATGTTGAAGAACCTAATGTTCATATTTTTTTAAAACCAACCATAGAAGAAACAAAACCAGTTTATGTTCCGGTACCAAAAATCGACGAAAAACTTTGTGACTATTGTAAAAAATGTTCAGAGTTTTGTGAATACAATGCAATAGTTGTGGTTGCAAAAAAAGTTATGGTTTTTACGGAGCTGTGTCATGGTTGTGGTGGTTGTGTTCTTGTTTGTCCTAAAAAAGCAATAACAGAAGAAAAAAGAGAGTTAGGTGTTATTAAAAAAGGCTTTTCTGGAGACCTAAAAGTAGTTTATGGAGAGTTAACAGTAGGAGAACCAAGAGCAGTTCCAGTGATAGACGAAGTAAAAAAAGAAGCTTCCCTAGATAGAATAGTGGTCATCGATGTTCCACCCGGGACTTCATGTCCGGTTGTTGCTTCCATCAACGGAAGTGACTACTGTATTCTTGTAACCGAACCTACACCTTTTGGGTTACATGATTTACAACTCATGGTTGAAACTGTGCGAAAAATGAACATTAAATTTGGAGTTCTGATAAATAAAGCTGGTATTGGTGGTAACGATGTGTATGAATACTGTAAAAAAGAAGGAATACCCATCCTACTTGAAATTCCTTTTAACAAAAAAATAGCAGAACTTTACTCAAGCGGGGTTCCCCTTATCCAAGGAATACCGGAATGGAAAAACATGTTTCTAAACCTCTTTAAAACCATAGAAAAAAGTGTAAAAGAATGAAACAAATAGTTGTTATAAGTGGGAAAGGTGGAACTGGTAAAACAACTTTAGTTGCATCTTTCACGGTCTTAAGCCAAGACCTTGTTGTTGCAGATTGTGATGTTGATGCATCCAACCTACATCTTCTTCTAAAACCAAACATAAAAGAAAAACATGAGTTTATGGGCTCAAAGGTTGCAGTAATCGATGCTGAAAAATGTGTTCGTTGTCAAACATGTAAAGAAGCATGCCGATTTAATGCGATAAAAAATTATCAGGTAGACCCGCTTCTTTGTGAAGGTTGTGGTGTTTGTGTTTATGTATGTCCTGCAAATGCGGTTAGTCTTAAAGAAAAAATTTCAGGTTATCTTTTTATCTCAGAAACAAAATATGGCCCCATGGTTCATGCAAAACTAAACATTGCTGAGTCAAATTCAGGTAAACTGGTCAGTCTGGTTAGAGACCATGCAAAAAAGATAGCTGAAGAAGAAAACAAAAAATTTGTTTTGATAGATGGTCCTCCAGGTATAGGTTGTCCGGTTATTGCTTCTCTTGGAAACGTTGACCTTGCATTGGTCGTTACAGAACCGACAATGTCTGGGTTGCACGACTTGCAGAGAATTTTAAGTTTAACCCAACATTTTGGACTAAAAACACTGACCCTCATAAACATGTATGACCTTAACCTAGAAAACACTAAAAAGATTCGTGAGTTTTGTAGTACAGTTGATGTTGAATTTGTTGGGGAAATACCCTTTGACCCTGTGGTTGTTGAAGCCTTAACCTTAGGAAAACCCGTTGTTGAATATTCAAGTGAATCTAAAGCTTCAAAAAAGATAAAAGATATATGGGAAAAAATCTTAAGTTCTCTGAGTTAAGGGAGAAACATAGATATATTTTATGTTTTAAGATAAACACTTTTGAAAGAATTTTGAAAGTGGAGACAAATGTGGGAATGGAGACGTCGTTGGCGTGGACCTGGTAGACCGATGAAGCCTCGATTCATAAACGTAAAACCCATGGTTATCAGATTTGTTCCTCTTGGTCCAGATGGTTCTCCCTTAACAAGTACCTTACCCATCTATCTAACCTATGATGAATTTGAAGCTTTTAGACTTGTTTTTTATGAAGGATTAACCCAAGAAGAAGCCGCTAAGAAAATGGGAATCTCAAGAGGAACCATATGGAGATGTTTAGAAAATGCCAGAAAAAAGATCGCAACCATGTTGGCAGAAAACAGAAGCCTCATAGTCACAACAGACTAGAAAATTTAAAGTTTAGTTCACAGTTAATCTTTGTCTTCAATTTTCATGAGAATAGGTCCCTTGTAACCACATTTTTCACAAACATATTGGGGTGGTGTTAACCATCCATTAAGCCAACTTGAAGGATAAACTTTTAAACTTCCACATCTTGGACATGCAAGTTTAACTTCACGAGTCCTCTCCATTCTAAGAAATATCTCGAAAAAGTTTTTCAAAAAGGCTTTAAACTTCACTTCTTACCAAACCTTAACTTTTCACCAAGTTTTCTTAACGGATTCCTTAAAGTTTTTCTTGCTCTTTCAAATTCAGCTATCTCTTCAAGTAAATCTTCGGTCCTAACAATTTTTACTGTTTCCATTACTTTTGAAAGGTTTTCACATTTGTGTTTTTCCGGTAGTCTATGTTCAACACAAAAAACTTTCCCACAATACTTACAGATGTAGGGTAAGGGTTGTACTTCTTTCCCACAGATTGAACATCGTTTATCCTTAACATTCAAGCTTCTTCCACCATATTTATTTCAGAACAACATTTATTTATGTACTGGTTAACGTGGAAAGTTGGAGGAGGTATAAAATTATGGTTTTTGAAGAGTTAAAACCTGAAGAAAAATTGGAAAAAGCAAACCAAATCTATTCTTTACTCATAAAAAAGTTTGCAGAAGAAGTAGAGAAAAAATACGGTGAAGAAGGTAGAGAATTGTTAAACAAAGCCTTTCATGAAGTAGGTATCGAATTCGGGAAAGAACTAAAGAAAAAACTTGGAATAGAAGGAAAAGAGCCTAAAGATTATGCTCTTCTTCATTACTACCAAGATGTGAATGTGTGGGGGTTAAAGGAAAAAATAAAAGTCTTGGAGAATGGAGATGCTTTGATCCAGGTTTACTATTGTCCGGTAAAGGATATTTATCGTGGGAGAGATTGTGCTAGATATGTTCCCTATGTAAGAGGATTGATGGATTCTGTTAATCCAAACCTTAAATGGAAGGTTAACAAGGTTTTAACAAAAGGAGCTGACTGTTGTGAGTTTATTGTTACAAAAGATTAAGTAGCCAAAAGTTTCTTAATTTTTTCCACGGTTTCCATAAATGCTTTGGTTGAAGGTGAATCTTTATGTTTAACTATAAACGGTACACCTTCATCTGAAGCTTCACAAACCCTTGGATCCAACGGAATCTTTCCTAGAAAAGGTATGTCTAGTTCTTTTGCTATTTTTTCGCCTCCTCCACTTTTTAACACATCAACTTTAAATCCGCATTTTGGACAAACAAAACCACTCATGTTTTCGATTATACCCAACCTTGGAGCATTAAGTTTTCTAGCAAAGGTTACAGCTTTCTTAACAACAAGCTGAGAAACTTCTGATGGAATTGTTACTATGATGATAAGGTCTACTTTAGGTATAAGTTGCATGATAGTAAGTGCTTCATCACCCGTTCCTGGTGGAAGGTCTACCAATAAAAATTCAAGTTCACCCCAAGACACTTCCGCTAGAAACTGTCTTATGGTTGCAGACTTTAAGGGTCCCCGCCAGATTACAGGGGTTTCGTCACTGGGAAGTAGAAAGTCCATGGATACAACTTTAATACCCAGGGGACCTAAAACCGGAATTACACCGGAAGAACCTACATTTAATTGTGAGCCTCTTACTCCCAACATTTTTGGTATGCTTGGTCCGGTTATATCTGCATCTAAAACACCTACAAGATTTGGTCTTCCTTCCCAAGCTAAGGCTAAGGCAAGATTCACGGTAACGGTGCTTTTACCTACACCACCTTTTCCACTGAGGATGACAAGTTTATGTTTAATTTTTTCCATTCCAGCCTTTATACGGGCTTCCTGTTCTTCGATCTCGGCTATTCTTTCTGTTTTTTTAGCCCCCATTCTTTCTAAACCTTCTTTTGTGAGTTTTAGGTTTTATTTGTCTGCTTATATGTTTTGTGCATATTCACATATGGAACATTATTCCTTAACGTATTCCACACCAACAAGTCGAGATTCCTGAGTTTCTTCAACCCTAACAACAATAGTACTACTTAGTCTGTTAAACAATCTTTGACGTTTATCTTCAAAAAAGATCCAACCAATGATACAGTCAAGAGGGAGTAGGAAAGCCTTACCAAAACTTTCCAAAAAGGCTTCAACCAAACCAATCTTGTTCCCGTTTAAATCAACAACCTTTAATCCAAGAGCTTTCTTTCCCAACGATTGTCCCCATTCAAAATCACAGATGGTCCAATAAAGGAAAAAAATTAGACTTGTCATCCCAAATGGAACACCAAGATGTGGTGTAGTTATATATAACCTTAGAAGGGTTTCCACAAAAACTCCAACTACTACAACATCGATAAGCCAAGCCATAAAACGTTTGACCCAGCTTGCTAAAACAAGCTTTTTTGGAGGTTCTACAGGTTGAACAACCAATTTTTCACCTTAAACTTAGCTTAATGGGTTTTACAAATTAAACTTTTATTTTAGAATGGAAACTTCAAAAGTTGGTCCGTTTTCTCATTCTTTCTTCTAAGAGTTATTTTTCCGTGGAGTTTTTATAGGCTGTTAAACTTCAATTTTTAATGGTGAGTCAAAACTGTCCGTCGAAACAAGAAAAATTCAGAGAACGACAGATGGAACATGTTTGGTTTCTCTCCCAAAAAACTGGGTTAAACGATTTAACCTAAAAAAGGGTTCTCTTCTTTACGTAAGAGAACGTGCTGATGGTTGTTTGGTCCTAGACCCACAATATACGGTGGATGTCTCACCAGAAACAACCATTAAAGCTTCAAAAAGACTTGAAGATGACATTCTAAGTAGTTATCTGCTTGGTTATGAAGTTGTTGTGATAGAAGCACCAAAACTTACAGCCGAATTTAAGGAGAGGATAAAACATGCTGTTAACCGTTTGGTTGGGGTTGAAATAATCGAAGAAGATGACCATAGGGTTGTTCTTCAATGTTTACTTAAACCTACAGCTTTTCCACCGGAAAAGATTCTTAGGAGAGAATATGTTCTTTCTTTAAGCCTATTCAAAGATGTTTTTAATTCATTTATAAGCACCGATTTTAAACTTGCAAAAACTCTTCCAGAAAGGGATGAAGAAATAGATAGGTTGTATTTTCTACTTGTTAGACTTCTTCGAAGCCTAATTTTAAATCCAAGACTGAGTGAGAAATTGAACATTTCCCTCATAGACTGTTTGGATTATCGTCTTATCGCCAGTCTTGTGGAGAACATAGCAGATAGAGCTGTTGAGATGGCTAACTTTATAGTTCAAATGAATAACTACAAGTTACCTCCTGAAATAAAGGAACAAGCAAAAAAAGTAGGGGAAGAACTTCAAGCAACCTATGAAGAAGTTGTTAAAGCAATTTTCTCCAAGGATGAAAAAATTCTCATGAGCGCGATTCAAAAAAGAGAAGAAGCTGAAAAAAATCTTAAGAAACTTGAAGAAAACATGGATAAGGAAAAAAATCTTGATTCACGTTTAACCTATACATTCCTATCCTTTGTTCACAGGGTTTTAGACCATTTAAAAGATATGATGGACTTAGTAACAACCATCCGTTAATTAAGCAAAAAACTAAGAGGTTATTCTTGTTTTTCATAAGCTGGTCCATAATGAATTAGCCCGTTTTTTCCTTCAACTTTAAGTTTTATGACCTTTAGTTTTAAGTCCATACCAACTTTGAGATTTTCAGTTTCTTCTTCAAGTATCCTAATCTTTCCCTTTAACATTTCTTCAAAAACATCTTTTTCTGTTTCTTCAAAACTCAAAAGTTTTGCTTTGAATGGATAGAAGATTTCTCTTAACCTAAAATTTTCACCCTTCTCATAACATCTTGGACATTTTTTTATCGTGTAGGGTGAAAGAAGCATACCACAGTTTTCACAGATAAAACGTTTAACTCCGTTTGTCGAGTTTGGTTCAATCTTACCAAAAATTAAAGGTTTTTCTTTCAGGTTTCTTCTTCTTTGTTCATAATACTTTACATCAACTAGTTTACTTTTTCTCAGATAATGGTTTAAGGTTGGTGCAAGATTTACTTTTTTCTTTAAGTCATGTTCCACCTTAAAAATTATACCTATGGATTGGGCACCTGAACCATAACTGATGGCTTCTATTCTTTCACCCACATTAACCATGTTTTCCAAAAAATGGATAACAACGTTTAGGATAGAAGCCGCATACTGGTTACCGGTAGCCTTAACAACTTCAAAACTTGGCTTAACTTTTCTTTCAACTTCTTCGTCATCCAAACCTATTCTTTTGGAAGCCTTTAAAGCCATTTTACCAAAGGGAAGATGGAAAGCATAATAATCAGGTTTGGGGCTTCTGGTTGAAACGATTTTTTCATGAGTTTTGATTACATGTTCTAAATAAGCTTCTTCGGAAAAATGTCCATAAACAAAAGGGTATCTTTCTTCACTTCTTCTAAAAAAATCGTTTGTGTCGGTTGAATAGGCTACAAAGTTTTCAATGGAAACATCAACGTTTCCCTTCCCTATCACAAATGCAGCTGCTCCTGCTCCTTGAGTTGGTTCCCCTGGATGGTAGAATTCATATTCAGAGATATCTGAAGCTACGGCTAAACCAAACTTAGCTAACCCGCTTTTGATAAAAGCTGCACATGTTACGATAGCTTGAATACCGCCTGCACAAGCTGCATCATAATCTCCCACGTAAGCATAGGGTGAACAACCAAGTAGGTCTTTAATGATCCCTGCAACTGACTTAACACTGTAAGGTTTTGATTCTGTACCGACCACAACTATACCTATATCTTCAGGATTAACTTTAGACCTATCTAAAGCGTTTTTTGCAGCTTCAAAAGCCATGGTTACAGCATCTTCGTAAGGTTGGGGCAGAGCCATCTTCTCCAAAATCAATCCTTTGAGATACTTTTTAGGGTCAACGTTTCTTGCTTTAGCTAAATCTGTAAGTGGAAGTCTTAGTGAAGGTATGTAACTACCCCAACCTATTATGCCGATAATTTTACTCATAAAAAATCTAGAAAACTCCAAATCTTTTATGCTTTCTCCAAAAGAAGGAAAAGGGAAGGGTTAAACGGCTTCTATACCTCTTTCTCCGGTTCTTATCCTTACCACATCTAGGACAGGGTAAATAAATATCTTCCCGTCTCCAATTTCACCAGTAAAAGCGTTTTTTCTGATTATTTCAATCACCTTTTCAAGGTTATCATCATCAAAACTATAAGTTCTATCTTTAACTTTGGAAGGAAGTCTACACTAAACTGTTTTCCCCTAAAGTTTAACATGTAACCTTTTTGTCTACTTCTACCTCGAACCCTACAAACAGTCATACCTACAAAGCTGGCTTCTGCTAAAGCTTGTTTTACGTCATCAAGTCATTCTCTAAAACAACTTTCCATGTATAGTTATTGTTTTTGACGCCGGGGATGGGATTTGAACCCATGCGAGCCCGGAAGGGCTCACTGGATAACTCGACTTTTCTTCTCGAGTCCAGCGCGTTGAGCCACTCCGCCACCCCGGCTTCATCATGTATGGATTGTTTTTTGCTTAAATTCATTTCGTCAAATCTAGCTTTTTAGCCTAGAAGAGAGAAAAAATATTCTGTGAATTAAGTTGAGTTTAACTGAATTTAAAAAACTTGTTAAACAAATAAAGGACAAAAAGTTTAGGGTTAAGGTAGAAAAGTTTGTTGAAATTTCTTTTAAAAAATTTAAGAAGATGGGTGAACTTGATTTTTTTAGTGCACCTGCAGGTAAAAGTCATCATCATTCTTACAGGGGTGGTTTAGTTCAACATACTTTTTCCACTGTAAGAATTGCCTTAGCATTAGCTGAAGTTTTGGAGAAAGTTTACGGTTGGAAAAAGGTTAACAAAGATTATGTTTTAGCTGGAGCTTTACTTCATGACCTGTATAAACCTTTAACCTACAGGGTTCTTGAAGATGGCATTTATGATTTTTCAACCATCGGGGATAAACTGGACCATCTATCCCTTCTGGTTGGAGAAGCCTACAAACATAAGTTTCCGGTCGATTTTATCCATGTACTTGCAGCTAGCCATGGAGATTCAAGTCCGGTTTATCCAAAAACTGTTGAAGCTTTAATTGTTCATCTAGCAGACTTTGTTGATTCACGTATGATGGGTGAAATTCAAAGAGCAGCTTCTTACCTAATCAGAAAATGTACGGGGGAAAGTGAACATCCGTTACCTCCACAAAAAGCCTTCCAGATAGTCTATGCAAAACAGGTTGGAGGATGTGAAAAAGTAAAGGAAGTTCTAAAAATATGGAAAAAAGACTAGCTAAGTTTGAGTTTGTTTAGGTTTAAGATTTAACTCAAAAGTGGTTTGTCCAACTTCTATTCTATGGATAGATTCTCGAACTGGTGTTAAAATTTTTAAAATTCCTCTCCGGATGTCTATTCCTTTAAGAACTCCTAAACCTAAAAACTCTTTTTCATCTTTATACAACCCAAGAAGTAACCCTTCTTTCCAACAATTTAACCCTAAAATTTCAACTTCTCCTAAACGTACATTTTTTATCACAGCATTCTGCATATATTTTTGGTATGCTTGCCACCTTAACTTTCTACGTTCTTCCCTACTTCTTTTTTTAACATAAGATGAAGGTTTAACTTCAAAAACACGGAGGCCTTCCATCCTTAACCTTTGAACTAGATTTATAGTTTCATCCAAAAATTGGAAGACAACCACAAAATCCGTCTTTGTTTCCTTAGCCATCCTGAACTTATAGTTCTGAGCTTCTTCACCTTCAATCCAGCCATCCGTGTTTAAAACTGTAAGATTAAACTTTTGTTTACTTTCGTTACAAAGACTTGAAACAGCCTTAATTATCTTTGTTTGAGTGTTTGCTGGTGTAGTTGAACCTATAAAAACAAGTTTATCTGGTTTTTCATAAAACAAATCATATGTATAATGGTCTGGATGGTAGGTTCCTATGGTTGCAGGAGGACCAACATCAGATTGACCTATATCTGCATCTATAAGGTTAACTTTTAAAACCCTTTTTAAAGCCATGTTAGCTAAAAAAATGGTAAAGGTTGTTTTTCCAACATCAACACCACCAACAACCATAACTGTTGAATTATCCTTCTTAGCCACGTTAAGAATCTCTTCTACCACATTATACCAGTCTTCTGGAATGGTATTCCCTTCAACTTCATGAAAAGAAGCTTCTTCACCTAAAACAATTTTAAACGTTGAATCCGTTTTACAATAGACTGGTATTGCTCTACCCTTACGAACCTTAATTTCACGTCCTGGTTGAAGAGGCCCCCCTAAAATACATGCTTCTCCTTCCATCAAGTTTAGAACGGCTGAACCTAGAAGAAAAAGAGTCTTGTTTTTGTTTAGATGAAGACTTAATTCTTTCAAGTTTTCTCCCGTCTTCTATCTTAACGCTATTTCTATGGCTGAAGTTTTGTCTTTCTCCCTTCTCTTCACCTTCATCTTCCTAGCCTTTGTAGTTGTGTTTTTTTCATCAACAAGCAGAACTCGTGTTTCCATACCAAAAGTTTTTAACTCAGAATTTGCGAACTCTTCAATTTTCTTTCTAAAATCTTCACTAAGAAAACCACTCTTACCCACTTTTAACAAAACTCTTTTAGGTTTTGAAGTTTCAACAGCCTGTCTTAAAAACTGAAAAACTTCTGAAAGATTATTGTAACTTTCAGCTTGAACAACAACTCCCTTAACAATTAAAGCAACTCCTATAGTTTTTCCAGGGTCTATTCCAACAATGATTTCTTCACAAACCCCAAAAGGTACTCCTCTAACAGTGGCTAATGCTTTTCTAACGGTTTCTTCCACACTTTCCCTGCTACAAACAAGAACAGTATGATGTTTAACCAGTCTTGCTTCTTCTTTTGTTGTAAGTACCACTTTAACACCAAGAGGAATGTTCTCTCCAGGTTTTCTAACTATAAAACTTAAACCTTTTTCCTTTAAACTTCTAACTAGGTTATGGTAAATTTCTCCGTCAAGAGTCACAACTGCAACGGTATCCTGAACCTTCATCAAACATATAGGATACTTCCAAAGAAGATAAAAACATCTCCAAAAACCTTAATTATAGGGTCTGTATTCATGACGAATTGCATAGACGCCGGGATGGCCGAGTGGTTAGGCGGCGGGCTGCAGACCCGCTTTAACGCAGGTTCAAATCCTGCTCCCGGCTCCAATCCCATGAGTTCAAGTCCCTATATCCCTACGTTTTAAGGTGTCTGCTTCACCTTCTAATTCTCCTGGTAAGTATGGAAGATTAGCTGAGTATTTGAAAGGTCTTGATAGGGATAATGTTGTTTTAACTGTGGATGAGATTGAAAAGATTCCTGGGTTTAAGCTTCCACCATCGGTTGGAAAGGGGAAGTGGTGGGACAACGATGTTAGGCATTATCATGTGCTTAGGGGTTTTTAGGCTGTTTTAGTTTTTAGGAGAAGTAGTAGTCCGAAAATTGTGGCTCCTATGGATAGGGTGGCTATTCCACCTATTAAACCAACAACATAGAGTGGATATGCCAATATTGGGCCTAAAGCATATCCTAAAAATCTCATTGAACCGTAGATGGATGTTGTAGC
>Ga0180301_10003187_pt1 | contig 12849 bp, 11 predicted proteins | sample GuaBasSediGuay16_FD_121797 | JGI IMG/M metagenome (GOLD analysis project Ga0180301, IMG submission 121797) | Subseafloor sediment microbial communities from Guaymas Basin, Gulf of California, Mexico - Guay16, Core 4569-2, 12-15 cm | ecosystem: Environmental > Aquatic > Marine > Hydrothermal...
GGGTTGTGAATGAACTCTTGGACAGCAAAGGCTCCAGGAGTCACGACAGGCTGCGCGGATTCGACGGGGAATTCCGAGTTCACTTCTTCAGCCATCTCAAGAAGTTTAAGGGTAGTAAGGGGTACGGCTGTACTGGGCTTTATGAGAATGGAATTCCCGGTAAGCCAGCAAGCTCCCACAGCCCACCCATTGAGGGAGAGAGGGGTATTCCTAGGGGTCATAGCGGCGCATACTCCTAAGGGATGATAAACAGCGTAGCTTTTCCCCCTAACAGCCTGCAGCTCCCTTTCCTCCAAGTAAAGCTCAGCTCTCATGTCAGCGTGAAGGTATCCCTGAGCGATCATACTTACCTCCCAGTTAGCATACTTAATCGGCAGCCCTCCCTCCCTTGCTATAAGCTCTGTGAGCTGGTTTCTAGCGAACCTTATCCTTCTACCAAGCTTCCTGATGAACTCTACTCTTTCATCCAGGCTCTTACTCCTCAACTTATCCTTGTTACTGTACGCTACTTTGATCTTTTCCCTTAAGCTTTCAACGTTGTCCGCTTGGATTTCACCTAGCACTTCCCCAGTGTACTTGTCTCTAACAGCTATTCTTTCAGGTATCTTAACCGCCACAATGCATCCTCCTAAAAAACGATGTTTCGGTTAAGGGTTGTGGAAAGTCGGTGCTTCCTTTTAATCCTTACCCACCCCCACACTTCAACTATAGCATTTTTAGAAGTCTAGCCATATTTTTCGAATATTTAAGAAATAACTCTTAAAAGTTGGTTTTCAACGAATTTACACTACTACGTTGGCATAACAGTTAAATTTTTCTCTTTTAGACCGTGAAAACCAAAAACCTGCAGGTGATCTCTTGACGGACACAGACAGTTTATATCTTGAACTTTCAAGCATCGTTGGCGAGGAGAATGTCACCTCAAGCCAGCTAGACCTTTACGCTTACAGCCGTGATGCAAGCCCATACTGGCTATCCATGCCGGGTGTAGTCGTGCGGCCTAAAGACACCTTCGAGGTATCCCAAATATTGAGGCTCGCCAACAGGACAAGGACTCCTGTTGTTCCCACGGGGGCGAGGAGCAGTATAAATGGCGCGCCTCTCCCGAGGGTTCAGGGAGCGATAATGCTCGACTTGACGCGCATGGATCGCCTCCTAGACTTGGACGAGGATACGATGACCGTTACCGTTGAAGCCGGTTTAAGGTGGGCTGAGCTTATCCACCTTTTAAGGGAAAGGGGTTTTAAGCTGGGGTTTAGAGGACCTTACGGCGGTAATGCTGGCACGATTGGCGGCTCCCTCAGCAGTAACAGCGTTGGGTGCGGCTCAAGCATGTGGGGGAGTGCTTGCGACAGTGTTGTTGGACTTGAAGTCGTGCTTCCTACAGGTGAAGTCTTGAGGACGGGGAGCGGATGGAATCCTTCCTCAAAACTTTTCACAAGGTATTCCTCATTTAACGATCTTACTGGCCTCTTCCTAGGTGACCATGGAACTCTAGGCGTCAAGACAAAGGCAACGCTGAAGATATACCCCCTACCAGAAGGGGCCGCCTTCGCCGATTATGGCTTTACATCGATCAAAGACTGTTCAAGGGCCATGTATGAGATTCAGAAACGCAAGCTTGCAGAGGAAATCGTGATCCTAGGAGACAGGAACTCGATAGACCTTCTGGCTTCAACCTACCTTGAAACATTCGACAACCTCGAATGCATTTTAGCAGTCATAGTTGAGGACGTAGACGAACAAGTGGCGAATAGGAAGCGTGAAATAATCGATAGCCTAGCTAAGCAAGCGGGAGGACGCGCCCTAGGAACCTTTCTCTCAAGAGCCCACTGGCTTGACATGTTCAACCTAACTCAGTCCCTTTTCGACGCTGGCTTCTGGTATAACACGTGCCACCTGAGGCCCATCCAAACCCTCCCAGACGTGGTGGAGGCTGCCGCCAGAATCTTCGAGAAATACCGTCTTAAGGAAAGGGGAGCTAACTGGATAATCAGCGCCTTAGCAGCTGACAGGTGCTACTGCACAGGCTGGATAACGATATTCATGGGTCCATCATCTAATAAGGATGTGGTTGAAGCAGCATGGCAAGAACTTAAAAAGATCGAGATGGAGACTGGCGGGGCAGTACCATACTGGAACGGCCCTCTCTGGGAGGAAGAAACCCTGAGAAGGGTTTCAGCTGGCTTCTATGAAGCCCTCAAGAGGATCAAGAAGGCACTTGACCCAAACAGCATCCTTCACCCGATGGTATTCGGGCTGTGAGGTGTTCGAATGGCTGGGAGCAATTTTTCAAGACTAAAGTCCTTCTCGGACCTTCTTGAGAAGTGCGGTAGGTGTGGCGACTGCACCTACGCTGTTAAGGTGAGCACCGCTAGGAAGCACGTTTATAAGCCATGCCCTGTGTACAACGTGTTAGGCTTCGAAACCTACAGTGCAAAGGGAAGAATCATAATCCTTCAATCCTTACTGGAAGGGAAGATTAAACCTGATGATCGGCTTCTAGAATGGGCTTACTTATGCCTTACATGTGGGAACTGCAAGGAGACGTGCCTAGCCGTAGAAGGAGGAATAGACATCCCCTCAATCATCGAGGCTCTTAGGGAGGACCTTGTAAGTGCAGGAATGCACTTAGAGAAGCACCTTGAAATAAGGGACAAGGCATTACGCAACTACAATCCTTACGGTGAACCCCATGACCAGCGTTTCTCCTTTCTCAACGTCTCCCTTCCAAAAGAGGCCGACATAGTCTACTTTGTCGGTTGTACGTCAGCTTACAGGAGGCAGGAAATAGCTAAAGCCACCGTAGCATTGCTTGAGAAAGCATCCGTCGACTTCACCATACTTGAGGACGAACGGTGCTGTGGCTCAACCCTCTTCAGGTTAGGGTACAGAGATGACGCCATGAAACTTGCAGAACATAACGTATCCATGCTGGAGAAGACCGGGGCTAAAACCGTGATCTTCTCGTGTGCAGGATGTTACCGTACGTTCAAGAAGGACTACGCCCCCCTTGAACCAAACTTTCAAGTTCTCCATGTTTCAGAGTTCCTTAAGGAGTTGGTAGATAAAGGAAAGCTCCACTTTTACGCATCCAAACCGGTGCGCGTAACCTATCATGACCCATGCCATCTTGGACGTCACACCGGCATCTACGAGGAGCCCCGATCCCTCATAAGGCAGATCGGGAATGTTGAACTGGTTGAAATGATCACAAACAGGAACTATGCCCACTGTTGCGGTGCAGGCAGCGGGGTTAAAGGAACATTTCCCGAGATGGCGGTAAAGATCGCCAAGCAAAGGATAGAGGAAGCCACCCTAACAGGGGCAGAGATCCTTCTTTCAACATGCCCTTTCTGCAAGACAAACCTTGCAGACGCGTCAGATGGAATAGCAGTACTGGATCTAACGGAATTCCTACTTCAAAACATCACCGAGGAACCAGTGGAAGCCGAAGTGAAAGCCCCCTCGCCAGAGGAGGCCCTCGCTGAAACGTTCAAAAACTACCTTAATCAGCATCCTGAAATATTCGAGGATCTAGTGGAGGGTGCAACCATGGACTTCGCCATTTACGATTCGATTGACGCCTTCGAAAACGAGGAAAAACCAGTATCAGTATTTAACGTCGTGAGAACCGGGAATGGAATAAAGATAAGCAATGGAAGGGCGAACGCCCCTGACATGGAAATAGCGTTCTCAGAGAAAGCCGTAGAGAAACTTGTTAAATCAAAGTCACGGCAAAGCTACGCTAAGCTCTTTGGCACATTCTACAACGAACCAACAGAGGAAGAATGGATAGACTTCCAACTGTATAAACGAACGAGAGCGCTAATAAACATGGGCTACGGGAAATTCGCAGAAGAAGCCGGAGTCCTACGGGAGGACGAATACTAACCTTTCCCATTTACTTTTTAACAAGGAGTCATCAGAAACAGGAGTTAAAAAATAAAAAATGTAAGTTTTTCTGTTATTTTCCTTGTTTCATTTGTATTTGTGTATTCATAAAATTTACCTGTACGTCTGATGTCCCTCGTAAAGTTTAAGCAATTTTCTTGTATTTCTTGAATCCGTCTCTAAGCCATGTAATTACGACCTTTGCAAAGTCCATACCCACCCTCTTTATTACCTCAGAGTCCTTAAGGTACCTTTCCAGGGCGGTGTTAGCTAAGTAATCAATATCGTCAAGTTTGTCCACGTTCTCCTCGAAGAACTTCCAGAATTTATGGAAAACTTCACGGGCTTCACTGATTATATTTTTAGCATCGTCACCATCCCAGCAGCCGAAGTGTCCCAAGCAAATGCTGTTAAAATCTATTTTCTCCATTTTATCAAGCGATGCAAGGTACGTTTCCTTGTCAAACCATGGCGGGTTGAAGACCGGAAGGAACGTTGTTGCGTCCACCTTGTTACCTACAGCATCCCCAACGAAAAGTGTTTTAGTCTTTCTTTCTAAGAGAGCTATGTGTCCGGGTGCGTGTCCTGGAACGTGGAAAACTTCTAATTCTACGCCTCCTCCGAGGTCTATGACGTCTCCTTCCTTAAGAGGCGTAACCTTTTTAACGCCCTCTATGGGGCCCATTCCAAAGTCATATTCTATCTTTGATGGGTCCTCGATGAACGGTGCCGCTACCTCCGACGCTAAAACTTCTACTCTGTCCTCTCCCATATCTTTAAGTAGGGGGGCGACTCCCTGAATGTGATCCCAGTGCTCGTGCGTTGGGATAATGTAATCCACCGGATACAATCCGAAGTTTTTGAGGGCTTCTATAACGGTGTTGGCGAAGTGGCTCGTCCCTCCGTCAATAAGTGCAGCCTTCTCCCCCTTAACAACGTAGAGGCTAAGTATCCTCGGAACACCAACCATGTTACCGTCTATAAGCCAGGTGGTCTCGTTTATCTTCCCCGGCTCCGCTTTATGACCCATAAAACCCTCTCCTCTCCATTCTCCTTTTAACCCATTAAATCGCCCTATTCTTCAAAAATAAAATTTTCCTAAGTGAGCTATAAGTATCGTTTAAATTTTCTTTTCCCCTTCGATCCATGCACTGCTGAAGCCTGTAAACCGATGCACTTTTAAGAGAGATTTTTAAACTTCAGTATTTAAAAGGGGTGTGTTGGACAGGAGGCGAAGCCGATGTTGACGTTGAAGGACATATTAGTGCTCGCCGTGGTGTACGTGTACGTGTTCTCCGTAATAGGCATAGGAGAACTTCTCAGGAGATGGAGGGGGCTGGAACCCGAGTTCACAAGGAAGGTAATACACTTCTTCGCCGGGGACGCCATAATCTTCTGCCCGTTCTTCGATACACCGCAGATCATCCCCCTGATCCCCCTAACCCTAGCGTTGCTAATATTCTTCACGACGCCCAAGAGCCCGGTTAAAGCCCTCAGGTCCATGTTTGAAGTCATGGCTAGGGAAGAAGACTATGCTACAGGCCACATATATGGTCCCCTATACTACATCATTTCCATAGGAATAATAGTGTCCGTCTTCGCCATACCGTTCAATGCCTCTTACTGGCCTCTCTTCACTCTAGGCGCCTTCCCTCTCTTTGCAATGTTCTATGGAGATGGACTTGCCGCAATAGTAGGAAAACGATGGGGTAAACGGAAGTATACCCTGCGTGGCTCCACACGGAGCATCGAGGGATCCCTAACGGTCTTCGCGATGTCCCTTCTCTCCGCCATCATAGCCTTCCTTTACTACTCATTCTTCGGCTTCTGGCCCAGCATGAACATGCTCACTTCAAGGATCATAACGCTCTCACTCCTTGGGATCTCGCCGCTCTGGCTCTTAGCTCTCTTCCTTGCAGCCACCCCGGTGCAGGTGGTGGTACTCCTACTAGCCTTAATAGGGTCGCTTCTGGCTTCGTTAATTGAGGGAGTTTCACCCAGCGGCTTAGACAACCTAACACTACCTTTGATCTTAACGCCAATCATGGTGTTCTTGGTTTACCTGCTCATGCCATGGTACTTCACGTTCCTCTCACTGCCAGCACTGCTCTAAGAGAAGTAGAATTCGTATCCCTCCTCCTCGTCCTTCTCCTCCCTCTCTTTTTGAGGAGGAGCAATCCCAAGCCTCTCCTTAAGCTCTCTATTCTCCCTCTTCAGGCTTTCAACTTGGCTTCTAAGCTCGAACATCGTGTCCTCTATGGACTTAACGGTCTTCTCTATGGCCTTACTCCGCCACTCGTCTCTCTCCTTCATTAACTCTTGAATATGCTGCTCATATCTTCTCCTCGTAGCCCTCAAGGCCTCTAAAAGCCTGTTCGTCCTTTGCCTTAAAGCGTTATTTTCCTCTAGGAGGCTCTGATAAGCCGTGGATTCAGCGCCGCACCTTAACTCCTCCACCTGCCTTCTTAACTCCTTGTTTTCCTCCTTTAACCTCTCCAGCTCCTCAATTAGCTCCCTCTGCCCCCCATCAAACGGCTCCATGAGGAAGCCTCCACCCTTAAGCCTTTCAATCTCCTCCCTCAGCGTCCTGTTTTCCTCCTCCAGCTTCCTGACTCTCTCCTTAATCGATAAGATCCTCCTTATCAACGGGTCCTCATCTTCGGATGCGGCGAAACCATTTCCGGTGCCACTTCTAGCTGAAACCGCCTCAACAAGCCTGCCGAGAGCCCCAATAACATCGTTCAACCTACTCCTACTGATGTGAAGGGCTCTGGCGGAGCTCAGCTCATCCGACGTTAAAACATCATAGTACTCCTTAACCTTTTGAAGCGCCTCGCTCTTAGCCTCCTCCAGCTTCTCCACGTCGATACCGGCATCAGCATCCATGGCCAACATGTAAACCCTATTGACATCCCTCATCAACTGCTGAGTCTTAGCTATAGCCGTCCTCCGGCACTCTACAGGTCCTCCCTCGCTGTTAAGCGCCTTATCAACGTCAGCCTTCTCCCTAAGCCACCTTATAATCTCATTTATCTCGGCTACTACCCGGCCGACTTCCTCCCTTTCCAAACAATTCTTAGCCATCCTTAACACCTGCAAGTTTTTCTTTAGCTCCCGATGAATCCCTCCTAAACAATCCAAACTCATCCAATACCTGCCTCAACATTTTACTATCAAATACAGGCCCATCCTTACACACAAGGTATGAGCCTAAACTGCAACTTCCACATATGCCAAAACCACACTTCACGTACCTCTCCAAGGATGCCTGAACACCCACTCCGACCTCTTCGGCTACAAGGAAAACTTTTGCCATCATCCCTTCGGGGCCACACACGTAAACCTGATCGTAATCCCCCCTTCTGATGATCCTTTCAGCCACGTCACCGGCCATACCCTTCTCCCCAACGCTTCCATCCTCGGTCACTAGGGTTAACTCGTCCGCTAGACGCTTGAACACGTTGGTGAAAATCAGCTCTTTACCTGTTTTAGCCCCAACTACGACATGAACCATTAACCCCTCTCCCACAGCATCCTCCACTAAGGGGCGTAACGGGGCAACCCCTATACCCCCTCCAACGACAAGAATGGACTCCCCCTCAAGCCTGAAGCCTCTCCCCAAGGGACCCCTAACACCTATGATATCTCCCTTCTTTAAGTTGGAAAGGGCTGAAGTAGCCTCCCCCACTATTTTAAAGGTGAACCCTGCCGGGTTTCTGTGGGAGACGCTCATTGGAACCTCATCCACCCCCGGGATCCATACCATAACAAACTGTCCTGGAGTAGACGCTGAGGCCAACTTGTCCTCGAAGAAGATCGTCTTAACGGAGGAAGCCTCTGCTTTTACCTCTTCAACCCTCCTAATCCTAGGCTTTTGAATGGTCAGGCCATTCATGTGCAAGCCCAACCACCTCCCTAACACTTTTGAACCCCTTCCTTTCAAGGTACTCTTTAACCCCAGTAACTATCTCCTTAAAAACGCCTAGTCCCTTAACGAGCGCGGTAGCCACCTGAACAGCAGACGCCCCTGCCAGCAAGTGCTCCACAGCATCCCTCCACCCCATGATCCCCCCAACGCCTACCACGGGAACCTTTAATGCCTCGTAAAGCTCGTAAACGCAGCGTATGGCTATTGGCTTTATAGCGGCTCCGGAAAGCCCCCCAAACCTGTTGGACAGAACGGGGCGTAGAGCGTCCACATCTATAACCATTGCCTTAACCGTGTTTATCGCAGTCACCCCGTCAACTCCCGCCTCCTCGGCAGCCTTCCCCACCTCAACTATGTCCGTCACGTTAGGGGTGAGTTTAACGAAGACGGGTACGCCAACACGGCGCTTCACAGCTCTAACTACCTCTCTGACAAGGCGTGGATTCTGCCCTATTACCCCCACCTCTGCGTGAGGGCATGAAACGTTAAGCTCGAGAGCGTCTGCTCCCGCCTCCTCGGCATAGCCAGCTACGTAAGCAAACTCCCCCGGGCTCCCCCCGAAAACGCTAACTATAACAGGGACCCCTCCCTTCTTAGCCGCTTTAATTTCCTCGGCGAACTCTTCTATGCCCGGATTCGGCAGCCCCATGCAGTTAACGTAGCTTCCATGTGAAGCCTGCACTATCGTAGGGTTAGCATATCCGCTGTTTCTAGCTGGACCAACAGATTTTGTCACGACCGCTCCTGCCCCGGCCTCGGCGACCCTCACTAAGAGCTTCCCAGTTACCCCTAAAACGCCTGATGCGAGCATGACAGGGTTCCTCAACTTAAGACCACTAACCTCTACGCTGACATCTACCATGACCTTTATCCCTCTCGAACTTGGAAACGGGCCGTCCACCTTACGATCAGCGTACACCTAGCCGTTTATAAGCTTCGTATTCCAAGAGTATTTCCCATGAAAGTATAAGGGTAAACATTTTCCTCTTTAAGTCATGGTGCCTGAGAGGCTAACTGAGGATTAACTATAAAAAAGTGTACTCGTTTAAGTAGGGAAGTCAAAAGGAAGCAATGCTGCTTACTTTATGCTTCGTCAAGAATCGTGGATTAAGAGAAGGCTTTTTAAACGTTTTAAGTTTGTTTTAGGGTTGAGGGGTGCGTTTTGAACGTTCACCTTACCGCCTGCGTTTTTGGGGTATTTGCACTCGACGACTCCGGGAACATGCTAAGCTTTTCAACCTTCCCAATGGACCCTGAAGTCGTAGCAGACCGCATGTTTGCCCTTCAAAGTGGAAAGCTGATTCCCGAGCTAGAATCCCTTGTTAAAACCTTCAAGAGCGGCTGCATCTTTATTGTTGAGGATAGATGGGTGGCTGAATCCCTAAGGAACAGCATCGGGGTTGAGGTTAAGGTTCAGAGGCCCGACGGCGTAGCCCGCCTTTTCAGATCTAGGCTTTTAAGGTATGTCGAGGGTGCCGGCCTCTTCGTCTCCGAAGAGGAGCTCAAAGAGTTCACCTATAAAGTTTCATCGATCCTAGCACGTAAAATCGTCAGGGAAGCTGGAAGCAGACGGGATGAACTCCTAATTCAGGCAGTTTATTGTCTTGACGATGTTGAAGAGGTGTTGAACCTTTTCTCCATAAGGGTTCGAGAATGGTACAGCCTAAACTTTCCAGAGCTTACACGTGTAATCTCATCTCATCCTTCCTTCATAAAAATAGTATGTGAGGTGGGCCCTAGAGAAAAAGTGTTTAGGGGGGTTCTCGAGGAGAGGCTCGGCTTCCAGCCGGAACTGGTAGAAAGCATAGTTAGCGAGGCTAGAAGATCTATGGGCGCCCCTATCCTAGATGAAGACTTTAAACCTCTAAGGGACTTCGCCTCGATAACCATGATGCTTTACGAGTTTAGGGATTCCCTAAGATCCTACATCTCCAAGGTGATGGAGGAGATAGCTCCCAACCTCACATCCATAATAGGCCCCTTAGTGGGGGCGAGGCTTATTTACTTGGCAGGAGGATTGGAGAAGCTTGCTAGGCTTCCAGCCTCAAAGATACAGGTTTTAGGGGCTGAGAAAGCTCTCTTCCGAAGCTTAGCTAAGGGCACTCCTCCTCCAAAGCACGGGGTTATATTCAGGCATCCCGAGGTCAGCGGCGCTCCATGGTGGCAGAGGGGGAAGATCGCTCGGGTGCTGGCTAACAAGATAGCAGTAGCCGTCCGCGCCGATGTTTACACCGGAAACTACATAGGCGACGCCTTACAAAGTGATCTTGAGAAAAAAATTAAGGAGATAAAGGAGAGGTTTTCAGCCCCCCCTGCCGAAAAGCCGCGACGCCCCCCTAGAAAGGCTAGGAAGAGGCGGTAAACGTGTCCGAGAGAAAGCCCCCCGTAGTGAAGCCTCACGAATCGTACAACGATGTGTATATCGTCCACTTAAGGGGTAGACGGCGCCTTGCAACTAGGAACATTTCCCCCGGCTTCAAGGTTTACGGAGAGGAACTCGTAGAGTATAGGGGTGAGGAGTACAGATTATGGGATCCTAACAGGAGCAAGCTGGCAGCAGCCCTCCTAAAAAACCTGAAAAGGCTGCCTATTAAGCAGGGCAGTAGGGTGCTTTACCTTGGCGCCGCGACGGGGACGACCTCAAGCCACGTAGCGGACATAGTTGGAAGAAAGGGTGTTGTTTTCTGCGTTGAGTTTGCACCGAGGGCTATGAGGGAGCTGGTGATGGTTTGCGAACGTAAGGGTAACATGATTCCGGTGCTTGGCGACGCACGCTTTCCAGAAAGGTACTCGATGATAGTTGACGAAGTTGACACTATATACTGCGACGTGGCTCAGCCAGAGCAAGCTAAACTCTTAGCGGATAACGCCGACATGTTCCTTAAGAGGGGGGGATGGATCCTTCTAGCCATAAAAGCAAGGAGTATAGATGTAACGAAGAAACCATCCGAAGTCTACAGGATGGAGATATCCGTGCTTGAAGGCAGGGGGTTTAACGTGGTTCAAACCTTAAACTTAGACCCGTTTGACAAAGCTCACTCCATGGTTCTTGCAAAGTACGCGTAAGAGGTGGCATCTAAGAAATGGCTTTTGAACGTTTCTTCAAGGCGCTTTGGAAATCAGAGCTTCAGAAGCTCAACGACCACCTTCCAAGGGAGTATAAGACCTTATCCCAGCTTTTAAAGGAGAACGACCCGGCTGTTCCAACGGTGGGTGGCGACTTAATATTCCTAGATAAGGCAGACTTGGAAACCGTGGCAAGTCTGGTTCCGGAGAAGTACCACGGTAGGCTTCGCCTTCCCCTAGTTTTCATCCGGAGAATAGACATGGGGGAGGGAGTCTACACCGTAAGTGGAGGCCTAGTAGAGCAGTTGACGGTGTCTTCTCTCCTAAACGATAAGGAAGGGTTCATAGAGGACTACGAGAAAGCCGTAAAGTACGTCTACAGGCCTCAACTCTGGTACTTAAAGAAGAGGGTTCGAAGCCTTATCGTAGTCGGCTTCTTCATGCCTAAAATTGAAGCCCCATGACATTCAGCTACCTTCCAAACCTCCTCTCTCTTCTCTGATACGTTCTCACAGCGCGGAGCAAGTCAATCTTCCTTATTTCAGGCCAGTAAACATCGCAGAAGTAGAGCTCAGAGTAGGCTGACTGCCACAGCAGAAACCCGGACAGCCTTTCCTCCCCCGACGTCCTTATTATGAGATCCGGGTCAGGCATTCCCGCCGTATAAAGATGCTGTTCTATTAGCCTCTCATCTATGTCTTCCACCCTCAACTCGCCGTCGGCTATCTTCTGAGCTATCTTCCTTACAGCGTCAACTATTTCAGCCCTTCCACCATATCCTATTGCAACGTTAAGGAAGTACCTGTCGTAGTCCTTCGTCGCCTCCTCCGCCCTTCTTATAGCTTCCCGCACCCTTTCAGGTAGAATATCGGTTCTCCCTATCGCCTTAACCCTAACCTTATACTTATGTATCTTCTTGTTCTCTAAAACCTCATAGAATTTCTCTTCAGCAAGCTTCATTATCTCTTTAACCTCTCTCGGTGAACGGTTAAAGTTCTCAGTTGAAAAAGCATATAGCGTAACAACCTTCACCCCAATCTCCCAGCACCACTCTAAAAACTCGTTAACCTTTGCAGCGCCAAGCTTATGCCCCATCCAAGTGTCCATCCCGCGAGAACGCGCATACCTCCTATTACCATCCAATATTACAGCAAGGTGGGTTGGCTTATCCCCCTCCTTAATCTGCCGCATCAATGCCTTCTCGTAGAGGTAATAAACCGGTATTAAAAGCCTGTTAATTAGTGGGAGACCCAGCACGGGCACGTCCTTCCACATCTGGAGGAAAACCCTAGGCGTTTTTCTACCATCCTTATTCTTCCTCATAAAAAATCCCCAACCTATTGTCGCATTTTCCTATCCCTTCACTCAAAAATAAACTTTTTTAAGCGGCCAATTTTTCCGGGAGTTTAGGGGGTAGGTGGGTAGAAACTTTTATATAGTGAAGTATAACTTTTTGTAGCGGAGTGTAGTATATGGGTGAGAGGCTGTTACCTCCTAGGGAGGCTTGTAGGAGGCTTGGGATTCACTTTGTTACTTTGAAGAGGTGGATTTATTCTGGTAAGATTAGAGCAGTTAAAACTCCTACTGGCAGATGGATGATACCGGAAAGCGAGATAGAGAGGATAATAGGCGGAGGAGAAGGAGTTAAGGAGGTTAGAGCTGTTATCTATGCTCGTGTGAGCTCTAGTGGTCAGAAGGGTGATTTAGAGAGACAGGTCCAGTACCTTACCCAGTATTGTACTGTTAAGGGCTATAGAGTAGTTGTTATCCTAAGTGATGTAGCTAGTGGACTTAAGACTAATCGTAGAGGATTACAAAAGCTCTTCAACTACGTGGTAAACAAGCAAGTAGACGTAGTAGTTATCGCCTACGAGGATAGACTTACCCGTTTTGGTTTTGAGTATCTAGAGTACTTCTTTAAGCAGTACGGTGTCAGAATAGAAGTTGTCTACGGCGAGGAA
>Ga0180301_10003188_pt1 | contig 12844 bp, 11 predicted proteins | sample GuaBasSediGuay16_FD_121797 | JGI IMG/M metagenome (GOLD analysis project Ga0180301, IMG submission 121797) | Subseafloor sediment microbial communities from Guaymas Basin, Gulf of California, Mexico - Guay16, Core 4569-2, 12-15 cm | ecosystem: Environmental > Aquatic > Marine > Hydrothermal...
ACAACCGGGCCCTCTTCTCCGACTACTACTTGACCGGAATTCCCCATATCAACTCAGAGCGACGGCGTAACCGGGCTCCACCGCCATCTGGGCAAATGATATAAGGACGTTCGTGAAACGTTTCACGAACATCCTTGTTTCAATCCCCTTGCGAGGATTAGGTTCTTTCGGACCAGGGCAAAGGCTGCGCCAGCACCCTGCTACGGCCCATGCTGGCCAGAATGGATGAGAAGGTCTGCCCCGTTATCTTGAGATGCTGGACGAGCGAAACGTGCCCCTGTACCAGCACTTCGGCTTCACCGTGGAGGAGCGCTCCAGCGTCCCCGGCACCGGCCTCACCAATCGGGCTATGTTGAGAACAAAGCCCAGCTAACGGCACACGAGCCCGTGCTGTACAGAGCGCGGTGCCAGTGAGGAGCGGGGGTAGTGCGGCAATAGAAGCATCGTCTACGGCAGGATGCCGGGCCTGACAACATCCCGCCAGTCTTTAGGGCTAAATCTCACGAAAAGACCACTGCAGCCGCTGGCTTCGGTACTACTTCTTCTCGGAGGATAGCCTGCGGACGCTGTTGGACTGACACCTGGGGCAGACCCTCTCGGCAGCGATGTCCTTCGCCTCCATGCGGGCAGTATACTCGTAACCGCAGCGCAGACACTTCAGCTTCTGTTCCATCGCTTTCACCTCCAGGTAACGCGGAGCGGACTCCGCCAGTCAGTTTGCCGCGCGCAAGTCACAGCGCGTACGAGCGGAGGAAAGCCCTTCTAGACCTCCGCTGGCTCTGCCTCCTTTTCCTTACCGGCGTCTTTGGCCTTCCTGGACCTGTACTCAGCGATGGCCTTCTTGCCCTGCTCTATCTCCTGGGGCGTTACCTTCTGGCGTATCTCCTCCAGGCCGCGCATGACGTCCGCAAACCGTGCGCCCTCGGCCGAGCTGATCCACTCCAGTTGCAGCCGCTCCGGGCGTATACCCATCTCCTCCAGGCGGTCCCACATCCTGTCAGCGCGGCGCATGGTCCAGTGGTTGGCGCTGATATAGTGGCAATCACCGATGTGGCAGCCGGAAAGCAGCACGACAGGAGCGCCCTTCTCGAAGGCACGCAGAATGAAGCTCTCGTCCACCCTGCCGCTGCACATGACGCGAATAAACCGCGTGCTGGCCGGGTACTTGAGCCTCGAAGTGCCTGCCAGGTCGCCCCCGGCATAGCTACACCAGTTGCAGAGGAAAGCGAGTACCTTTTCTTCTGGCTTTTCTTCCAGAGCTGCGTCTACCTGCGCCAGCACCTGGGCGTCAGTGAAGTGCTGCATCGTTATGGCGTCAAACCGGCATTCCGCGGCGCAGGTACCGCAGCCAGCGCAGGCCGCCGTTATGACCTGGGCACCGGTCTTGGCCTTGACGTCTACCCTTATTGCCCCGTACGGGCAGACCCGGGCGCAAACGCCGCATGACGTGCACCTGGCCTGGTCGACCACGGCCTTGATGGCCTCGCTCTTGACGACGCCAGCGTTCAGCAGAATAGCGCTCCTGGCGGCAGCGGCGCCTGCCTGGGTCACGCTGTCTTTCACGTCCTTGGGGGATTCCACGCACCCGGCGAAGTAGATGCCGGGCGTAGGCGCGTCCACTGGCCGCAGCTTCGGGTGCGACTCCTGCACGAAACCGTCGCTGGTCTGTGACAGGTTGAGTCGGCTGGCCAGCGACTTCAGGTCTTCCGCAGGCTGAAGCCCTACGGAGAGCACAACCATGTCGAGGTCGTACTCCTCCAGGCGGGCCGTGGTGGTATTCTCCACCTTGAGGCGCAAGTTGCGGGTCTCGGCGTCCTCAGTCACCATGCCCGGGAGGCCCCGGATGTAGTGTACCCCCGCTTCTCTTGACCGGTTCAGCAAGTCCTCGAAGCCCTTACCGAAAGCGCGGAGGTCCATGTAGAAAACGTATATCTCGGCATCCGGGTAGTGCTCCTTGATGAGCAAGGTATCCTTGACAGTATTCATGCAGCAGACGTTGGAGCAATAGGGGTTGCCACGGTTCTGGGTCCGCGACCCGACACACTGGATGAAGCCGATGCGCCTGGGCACCTGTCGGTCGGACGGGCGGACCAGATGGCCATCGGTCGGCCCGGAACCGCAGATGAGCCTCTCAAACTCAAGTGTGGTGACAACGTTCTCAAAGCGGGTATAGCCGTACTCGTCCAGGGCAGTGGGGTCGTACACTGCCATGCCGGTGGCCACGATTATGGCACCGACATTCAACTCGACCTGTGAGTCCTCCATGTTCAGGTTTATGCACTGTTTCTCGCAGGCATCCATGCACTTGTTGCAGGCCACCGGGTTGTTGCCGAGACAATGTTCCATATCGATAAGATAGGCGGAAGGCACAGCCTGCGGATGCGGAATATAGGCCGCTTTGCGGGATGAGAAGCCCTGCTGGAACTCATCCGGCACCACCACAGGGCAGACCTCGGCACACTTGGCGCACGCCGTGCACTCCTTCTCATTGACGTAACGGGCTCTCTGCCGCACCTTCACCCTGAAGTTCCCGATGTAACCAGATACCTCCTCGACCTCGCTCAGAGTCATCAACTTTATCCGGGGATGCCGACCGGCATCCGTCATCTTGGGTCCCAGTATTCATATAGAGCAGTCCATGGTGGGGAAGGTCTTATCGAGCTGTGCCATCAGCCCGCCGATGGACGGTTGCTTCTCCACCAGGTAGACCATGTGGCCAGCGTCGGCCAGGTCTAGTGCTGCCTGGATACCTGCCACACCACCCCCGATGACCAGGGCTGCGTCGGTAACAGGGATCTCGGTCTCGTGCCCCGGCTGGAGGTAGCGCGCCCTGGCGACCGCCATCTTGACGACATCCTTCGCCTTCTGAGTAGCCATCTCAGGACTGTCTGAGTGTACCCAGCTACAATGCTCCCGGATATTGGCCATCTCCAGGAGGTAAGGGTTGAGTCCGGCTTCGGCAACACACTCGCGGAAGGTCGGCTCGTGAAGTCGCGGGCTGCAGGATGCCACCACCACACGGTTCAGCCTGTGCTCCCGGATCTGTGCGCGTATTTCGTCCTGCCCCGGGTCAGCGCAGGTGTACTTGGCCCTCACCGAGACCACCACACCTGGCAGCGCTTCCGCGAACTGCCGCACCTCCTCAGTGTCCACCGTGCCAGCTATGTTCAGCCCGCAATCGCAAACAAACACGCCTATCCTGAGTTCTCCTTCAACCATCTACCTTACCTCCTGCTCCAAGGGACTGGGCTAACAAGGTGGCCATGTCCTGGATCTCAATCTGGGGCACCTTGCCGTCACCGATCTTCTGCGCACACCTGAGGTGTATCTTGCACTTGGGGCACCCGGTCACCAGCAGGTCTGCCCCGGTGGCTTCAGCCTGGCCCAGGAGCCACTCCTGTACCTGTCGGTTGACCAGACCGCAATTGGCCCACGGGCTTCCGCCGCAGCACAACGACTTGTCGCGCGCCTGTTCCATCTCTACCAGGTCCAGTCCCTCCACAGCTTTGAGCAGCCCACGCGGCTCATCGTAGAGGCCGCTGCACCTTCCAAGCTTGCACGAGTCGTGATAGGTGACCCGCTTCTCCAGCTTGCCGAGCTCCAATCCGTTGCCGACCAGGGGCGCCAGCACCTCTGTGAGGTGCAGCACCTCGATCCCGGTGTCGCCCAGCAGCTTTGGATAGTCCACTCGCAATGTGTGGTAGCCTTCCGGGCAAGCGGTGATTATCTTCTTGACGCCGTGGCGGGCGAACTCCTCCATATTGGCCCGCGCCAGGGCCCTGAATCCGTCTCTATCGCCTTGAAGGAGTAGGTCATGGCCACAGCAGCGCTCGTTCTCCATCAGCTTGAACGGCACTGCGGCACGGTTCAGCAGCTTCAGCGCTCCTATTACTGCTTCCAGCGAGCTTACCCCAAGGTCGCTGAAGACAACGTCAAAATAAGGGGCGCAGCCCACAAAGTACACAGTATCGCAATCCGGCGACAGCTCTATATCGGCCGGCAACCAGCCCAGCCGGTCCTGCTGGAGACCGTCGCGGGCCATCATGTGCATCAGGGCCTGAAGGGCGCCGCCGTGGCTGCACTTGACCTGGTACCCCTGGGTGCGCGCTTCCCATCTCAGGGCCCTGATGAACTCCGGAAAGGCCACCCGGTAGTTGCATCGCTCCACGCACATATAGCAACTGAGACAGGACCAGATCGTCTCGTCCGGCAAAGCAGCACTGTGGCCCAGCCTTCTCTGAACAATGAGGCGGGGATTGAAATCTGGATCGCACTGTGCCACCGGGCAGACGACGGTGCATTTGCCGCAGTCGAGGCACAGCCGTGCTCTTGTCTCCTGTATCTCTCGCTCTATGTCGAACATCCCGGTCTTGCCCTTCTTCTCAAGGGACGCCGCTGTCGCAGCAGAGCGGTGTAGCAGCAGGGACCCGTTTTCTGTCCCCCGCTACACGCGGCTCGCTGGTCTGGACAGGCGCATGCGGTCGAGCAGCGAAATAAAATCGTTGACCCTTTGGACGAACCCTGGACCGTCTCCCGGCGCCACGGGGGTCAGGGCCAGCCTTTCCTGCCCTATCCCCATGAGCGTCAGTATGGCTCGCCCCTTCTGGCACTCTTGGACAACACCCTGGGAGTCCATCCCGTAGTGACACCGCCCCCGCTCGCACCCCAGCAACATAACTCCGTCAGCTCCAAGCTCAAAGGCCTTCAGTATCAGTCCCAGGTGCACTCGTGAAAGGCAGCTCAACCTGACCACCTTGACCGAGGCCGGATAGCTCAGCCTGGCCTGGGCGGCTGCGTCAACGGCACTGAGGCCGTCCCAGTTGCAGCAGAAGACCACCACGTCCGCCGAGCCCATCATGTTACCTCACAGGGGACCTCTGTCCTGCCGAGCATTCCCTCCAGGGTCGCTGCTATCTCGGTATCACTCTGGACAGCCTGGCTGATAGCGCCTGTGGGACAGCGGGCAACACAGGCTCCGCAACCGAGACACAACGCAGAGTCCACATAGGCACATGGAGCGCCGTTCACGCCCGGCCTCATCTCAATATAGGGACACACTGCGGCGCATTCGCCACAGCCGCGGCAAAGCTTGGCGTTGACAGACACTGCCGTGCTCCGCGGCCTTGTCGTGCCTTGAGCCAGGTAGACCCAGGCGCTTGCGGCCACTGCCCGGCCACGGGCAACCTCATCCTCCGGGGACCCTTCCGCGCCGCCACAGAGAATGAATATTCCTGCCGTCTCTCCCAGGGTGACTTCCCTGGTCGAGTCCGGGTCAGGACTGTCGGAACCACAGCCCTTCCAGGCAAGCATGCGGCCGAGCAGGTTATCTTCTGGAACGGCTGCCCAGACAGGCGAGGACTCGACTTGCTGGCCCAGGTCCAGTATCAGGGTTCCAGCGCTGATGGCTACCGTCTCTGCACCGTAGGTCAAGAATAGCTGGTAATTGCCTGGAGAGCCGCCGAGCTCCAGTCTCTCCGGCCACGGCTTGACCTCTACCCCCCGTTCCTGAAGCTGTTTCAGCAGGTTGCCCCTTCTTCTGGCATACTCTCCTCTCTGCTTGGGATAAGCCGTACCTACCTCGGGACCGGAGACAATGCTCACTGGGTATCCCTGGGCCGCGAGCTGGTCAGCCGCCGCCAGGCCACCCAGACGGGTTCCGAGCAGCAGCACACTTCTGTCGACGCGGCGCGGCGGCGTGATCCCTGAGAGCGTTGCCCTTCCGCGAGCAACGGCCGAGGATATCAAGCCCACGGCCTTTTGGGTCGCATTGGCCGGGTCGTCCTTGTGCACCCAGGCACACCGCTCGCGGATGTTGACAAACTCCAGCCCGGTGGCCTGGGGCAAGACCTCCTCCAGGTATTGGCGGCATTTTACTCGCCTGTCGGTGCAACTGAAGCAAATCTGGTCCTCCCCGCAGCACCGGCAGGCAGCCACTATCACCCGGCCCAGTTGCCAGGCGGCCGCGTGGTCCGCAATGTGGAGTGCACCTTTCTCGGTGCAGACCTGGGGTACTTGTTGCACGCTGAGTACTCCCGGCAAGTCAAGGGCCCTTGTACTCACCTCTGTGAAGTCGATCACCGAGCTTATGCTACCACCACACTGACACAAGACCACTCCAGTGCGCCTGTTCGCCGCCTGGGAAGGCACGGCTTCGGGCTGTGGTGCCTCCGAGGGAGCAGTACTTGCCACCCCGGGCAGGGCCTGTCGGCTGTCGTTCTTCAGTCCCAGGTACGCAGCAACCTCCAGGGCCAGCGCGGATGCCCTGGCCATCTCGCTCCAGAAACCTCCCCCCGTTTGGCGCACGGCGTACACGCCGGCGCCCCGCACGGTTGGCCCACCTCGCCGCTGGGCAGGGTAGCCGGTGGTGCGTCCATGGGCGGCTGTATCGCCTGTGGTGAAATCGATTATCACGTCTGCGTCCAGCTCCATCTGTTCGGCTGAGTCGGCGTGGAAGACCGCCTCCAACTCACATGCCTCTACGCATTCCATGCACCCACTGCACAGAGGGCAGTCGAGACAGCGTCCCGCCTCCCGCTGTGCCACTGCCGGTGCCAGACCGAGCGCAGTCTCCTCAAAGGTACCGAACCTGCGGGCACGAGGGATAAATGGCATCTCTGCCCTCTTGTCGGGCGAAGCGTATCGTCCGGCAACGTCGACTTCAGCCGGCTGTGGCCTCTCCACTCGCTCGCCTCTTCTCAAGCTGCGGCCTCTAAGACGTCTGTCGATCGACTCGGCGGCGCGCAGGCCCGCGGCCATGGCCTCGACAACATTATTGGGGCCAGCGACACAATCACCACCAGCAAAGACACCGGGCAAGCTTGTTTCCAGAGTGATGGGATCAACCTTGATGGTGGCGTCCCTGCTGTCCACGTCAAGGTTCCTTAAATTGAGCTGTGCCGAGCTTGGCCGCTGCCCGATGGCCAGCACCACGTGGTCGGCCGGAATCACATACTCAGAGCCCACTATCGGCACCGGCCTGGGACGGCCGTCCTCTTCCACTTCACCCAGTTCGATCCGCTGGCAGCGGACCCCGGTTACCCTGACGCCGTCGCCCAGGATCTCTACAGGCTGTGTGAGGTATTGTATCGAGATGCCCTCATGCAGAGCTTCGTCTACGTCCTCTTTGACAGCGGGCATCTCCTCTATGGTGCGGCGATAGAGTATAGTCACATTCCGCCTACTGCGTCTCCTTGCCGCTCTGGCGCAGTCCACAGCGGCATTGCCTCCTCCGATGACAACCATGTTCCGGCCTACGGTGGCCCCCACCCTCAGATTCAGCTCGAACAGCAGCGAAGTGCTGTCCACCACGCCGTCGAGGTTCTCTCCAGGGATGTTCAAACTACGGTTCTCTTGAGCACCTATGGCTACGAAGAAGGCCCGGTATCCCCTCTCTCTCAGGTCGGTGATGGTCACATCGCGGCCCACGGTAACGCCGGTCCTTATCTCGACCCCCAGGTCCTCAATGGCCTTCACCTCTCTCTCCCGGACCTCTCGGGGGAGGCGGAACCTGGGGATGCCTGTAGCCAGCATCCCGCCTACCACAGCGTGCGACTCGAAGATGGTGGGGGTGTATCCCCGGCGTGCCAGCTCCCACGCCGCAGTGAGGCCGGCCGGGCCGCTGCCCACGATGGCTATCTTTTCCTTCCGGGATCCCGCCGGAGCTTTACGCGTGTAATGTATGCCGCCGCTGGCGTGGTCGGCCGCGAAGCGGTGCAGCGCTCTAATAAACACGGGGGCATCGACCTCGGCTCGCTTGCAGCTACCTTCACACGGGTGAGTGCACACCCGCCCCAGCACACCGGCAAGAGGCGCTGCGTCCTGTATCAAAGCGAGCGCGGCATCCACTTTGCCCCTTGACAGCAACGAGACGAAGCCGGTGACGTTGATGCCCAGAGGGCAGGCGGCCGTACAAGGGGCAATGCCCAGCTTATCTATGGTATAGGATGATGGCACGGCATAGGCCCCCAGAAACGGTGCGTGGATAGCGCTGCGCGTCAGCTTGTGATCGTTCATCTGGACCGGCACCTTTGCTGAGCAGACCTCCGCACAACGGCCACAGCTTGTGCAGAGGTCGGTCCGTACGTAGCGGGGGTGTTTGGTGGCCCTGACGGTGAACTCACCCCGCCTCTCCGCCATGCCGTCAACGGTGCAGTTGGTGTGAACGGTGACCAGTGGGTGATTGGCTGACCGCAATAGCACAGGACGCTCGCGGAGGTCCTGAGTAACAGCCTGACAGCCGCTGTCATCACCAGCGGAACTCAGCTCCATGGAGGGGGTGATCAGATCGGTCTTGACACCGAGCTGCGCCAGGACGAGGGCACACTGGGCCGCCCCCACTCCACCACCAATAATAACCGCTCTCCTAACCGGCTGTCCCATCGCCCCGCCTTCCGTGCTCCAGCCCATAGCTATGACCAAGGTCGAAGGCCTTGAGGTTGAAGTCGCCTGTCCCCTCAGGCACGGAGGCCAGTACGGAGTCCCGGAGCGCCTCATACGAAACCAGGTCGCTCACAGCCGCCAGGAAGCCCAGCATCACAATATTGGCGACCACCACCCGGCCCAGCTCCCGGGCCATGCGGGTGGCCGGTACCGAGAGAGGTGCCGGATGCTGAGATGGGTCCGGAGTCACTAGATCGGGATCAATGATGACCAGAGTCCCCTCGGGGGCATTAAGCCCGTACTTGGAATACGCCTCCTGGGCCAGAATGACCACCACCTCTGGCGACGTCACGTACGGGTAGTCTATGGGCTCCCGGGATATCACCACTTCGGCGGTGCAGGAGCCACCGCGGGCCTCCGGGCCGTAGCTCTGCGTGAAGGTGGCGAAGCCTTTGTCATAGATGGACGCTGCTTTGCCGATGATCGCACCGCACAGCACAACGCCCTGGCCCCCAAACCCCGCTATCCGTATCTCCCTCCTGGCCATGCCCTTGCCATCCATCATTCTGCCTTCCGAATTCAAAGTCCCCTTGTCCGAAGCTAACGCTTCTTCTGGGCCTTCTTGAACACATTGTTCAAGTGGTCCCAGAAAGTGGGACGGTCAGTGTCGACAAACTTGCCCACCACGATGGGACCACTCATACCGATGTCCGCCTCGCCAGGGTCCGCCCAGTTGCGCACCACACATCTCTCCTGGTAGGCGTGCAGGTGATCAAGCCCCTGGCCCTGTTTGTTCATGCGCCCGTAGACAGTGGGGCAGGGCCCGATCACCTCGATGAAACTGAAGCCCGGCTTGTTTAGCGCCTCGGCTATGGACCTTTCCAGTTGGCGCAGGTGGATCACCGTCCAGCGAGCAACATATGTCGCTCCACTGGCAGACACCAGGCGGGGCAGGTTGAACGGTGGATCGAAGTTGCCGTAAGGCGAGGTAGAGCTGCGTGCCTCCAGGGGGGTGGTGGGCCCTAACTGCCCCCCGGTCATACCGTAATTGAAATTGTTGACGCAAATGACCGTCATGTCAATATTTCGGCGGGCAGCGTGAATGAGGTGATTGCCTCCTATGGCTACCAGGTCACCGTCCCCCGAAAAGACCACCACATCCAGATTGGGGTTTCCCAGCTTCAACCCCGTGGCGAAGGGGAGGGCCCGGCCATGGGTAGTATGGAACGAATCCAGCCTGAGGTACCCGGCTACCCGACCAGCACAGCCTATTCCCGAGACCAGCGCTATCTTGTCCGCGTCCAACCCGGCACGGTCGATAGCCCTGATGAAGCAGCCCACCGCCGGCCCGATGCCGCAACCGGCACACCAGATGTGAGGCATTCGGTCTACCCGGAGGTAGGTGTCCAGGCTCTTCTTCTGCTCGATGGTCACGCTGGTCACTGCGCCGCCTCCCTTACTGCTGTCAGGATCGCCTCGGGATGGTGTACGCCGCCGCCCATGTGCGGCAGGAGTATGGTCCTGGCCTGCCCGCCAGCGCATCTCTCGACTTCCAGCACGATTTGCCCGTAGTTCACCTCAGGGACGACGAAGGCTCTTACCTGAGGGGCCAACTCTCTGATGCGGTCTTCAGCGAAAGGCCAGACGGTTATCATCCGCAACAGGCCCGCTCGTATCCCCTCGTCTCGCGCCTGCTGCACCGCACGGCGAGCCACGCGCGAGGTGATGCCATAGGCACATACAACGACCTCCGCGTCCTCGGTGTACAACTCCTCCAGCCGTATGATCTCTTTTCTGTTCACTCTGATCTTATCTACCAGCCTGCGGGCCAGCTTGTCCTGTGTTTCGGCTGTCATGACCGGGTACCCCCTTTCATCGTGGGTCAAGCCTGTAACGTGGAAGCGGTACCCCTCACCGGCTATAGCCATGGGGGGCACCAGGTCATCGCCAGGCTGATAGGGCAGGTAGTCGCCCGGGGGCACCGTGGGCCGTGGCCGCTGCACCAGTTCCTCGGGGGCAACACGGCGCATCACTACCTTCTCGCTCATGTGCCCGACAACTTCGTCAGACATCACCAGCACCGGGACGCGGTACCGCTCCGACAAATTAAACGCCACGATAGTCAGGTCGTATATCTCCTGGGGGGAACTGGGCACGACGGCAATTATCTCGTAGACGCCATGGGAGCCCCACCTGGCCTGCATCATATCCCCCTGGCCAATCAGGGTCGGCAGACCAGTTGAGGGCCCGGCCCGCTGTATATTGACCAGCACGCAAGGGGTTTCCAGCATCACTCCCAGGCCCAGGTTCTCCATCATCAGACTGAAGCCGGGTCCGGAGGTCGAGGTCATCGCCTTCACTCCGGCCCAGGAGGCGCCGAGCACGGCATTCATTGAGGCCAGCTCATCCTCCATCTGGACGTACACGCCCCCCACCTGTGGCAATCGCCTGCTCATCCTCTCAGCTACCTCGGTGGCCGGGGTGATGGGATAGCCAGCAAAAAAGCGACACCCTGCGCTGATGGCCCCCTCAGCACAAGCCTCGTCGCCGTTGACGAAGAACTCTCCCTCGAGCACACCGTCTTCGGTCATACCGGGACTTCTCCATCCTTCTTGTCTTTATCTCCCGAGATCACGATGACGGCGAAATCGGGACAAATGGCCTCACAAAGACCACAGCCGACGCACTTGCCGTCGTCCGTAACGGCTGGCAGCAGATACCCCTTGGCGTTCATTTCCTGGCTCATAGCCAGCGCCCCTGTAGGACAGAACTCGGCGCAGTAGCCGCACCCTTTGCACCTGTCCTTGTTGATGACAACCCTCGACGGCCTGGTGGCCTTCTCATCCTGGTCGAAGGGCTTTCTCCATAACCTCATGCGCTAGCTCTTGCTCTGGGAGATTGAGGTGGCTTCAGACGTGAAACAGCCAGACCGGCTAAGCCGGGTCGGGCACGCCAGTGGCCGACGAATGCGGCCGCGCCCTGTACCGTGCGGGTATTCGACGGGAGACCACTTTCACGCCCCTAGTATAGTGGATTTGCGATCTGGTGACAAATTGGCAACCGACGTGCTTCAGCAGCTACTCCCTCAGGTCCAAGAGCTGGTAGTCCAGATTCGCCTCCCTGATCCGGGACAGCAGATGGGGAGCATCGTCGTCAGAACACACAATGACAAAGGGCAGGCCAGACCGCGCTGCTTCAACAGCCGCCTCGGCCACGCCGTACTTGTAGTCGGGTTCAACCCCAATCCGCCGCAGGGCCACTATCGCCTCAATACCTATGGCCCCAAGTAGCCCCGTTCTGCTGGTTACTTCCTGCTTTAGCGCGGCCAGGTCCACCCTGCTGGAGCCGCCCTGCTGAATCCCTGGCGTCTTCAGTACGGTGATCTTTCCCATCACCAGGTCCACAATGCCTTCAATGTTGGAGACGCCCACGTCTTCGCCTTTCCTGGCAGCGGCGACCGCTACGCCACGCGCCTTCCTTGTTGTATCGCTGGTGGCGTAGAGCAGACCTTCCTTCATCTCCAGCCCCACCACCTGGCCCTGGGAAAGGTCATGGGCCGCTATTGCCGTGCATACCGTGATGTTGGTTATTGCCTGCCCCACCATCGCGCAGTAGTCTCGCAGGTCTCTATAGCTCTTGAGGACCCAGTTCATTCCCACGTTCGTCACTCTGTACCTTGACCGTCCGTCTGAGATTAGCCACCCGTCCCTGGCTAGCTCCTTGATGTACTCCGACACCGCCTGTGAACTGATGTCCAGCCTCCTGGCGACATCCCTCTGTTGCACGTTGGGCTGGTTCGCTGCGATCTCCACCATTATCTGGAACTTGGTGGCCAGGTTCTTGTTTCTCAGTATTTGGACCACTGTAGAAAATACCTCTCCACCGGTTGGATCCAGAGAACACGCTCACCGCTCTGGTACCGCGCCGGTCGGTCTAGGCCAAGCCATATTCTACGTCCAACCCGGCAGGCTGACAACGGTCCGTGCGCGACAAAGACAAGCCCTGGCATCCTGTAGTGGCGGTAGACGAAGCTTGGCACCTGGGTTTGGAACCACTGTGCCTGGCAACATTTCTGACCGTGTCGGTCAGGCACAGGGCTGGTCTACCTGTTTGCCCTGGGAAGCGGACACCCCGGGTCATCCTGGCGGGTGACCTGGAACAGGCCATCAGACCGGGCTGGTCAAGGCGCGGTGTAGGTACCTCGCACAGCACCCCGGGAGAAACGCGATGGACGCCGATTGAACGGGCGCGCTGTAGACTATGGTGCCGGCGGGATGTAGGGAGACGTGAAGACCGTAGGGATTGCCTGAAAGAGGCCGACAGCGATGCTACCTGGCCCTGCCCGGCACCAACCGGCCGTCATCCGCAAGTACTCGCCCATCTGGTTGGCTTCATCCCACCCAGTTACGCACGCTACAATGACGAAAGCCCAGATGGCCAACAAACTGACTGTAATCAAGCAGAC
>Ga0180301_10003189_pt1 | contig 12843 bp, 11 predicted proteins | sample GuaBasSediGuay16_FD_121797 | JGI IMG/M metagenome (GOLD analysis project Ga0180301, IMG submission 121797) | Subseafloor sediment microbial communities from Guaymas Basin, Gulf of California, Mexico - Guay16, Core 4569-2, 12-15 cm | ecosystem: Environmental > Aquatic > Marine > Hydrothermal...
CATCGATTCTTTTCACCATCTCCTTTAGCCTTTCTTTTATCTGGAGAACGAGGGTGAGAGTGGGCAAGATCATGGCACTTCTCTTGGCATGAATGGAAAACCAAAGGGATGTGACCATACCGAAGGTTGTCTTTCCGACGCCAGTAGGAGCGATCGCTGTGAAACTTTTCGAGAGAAGCACTCTCTTCATCCATATTCTTTGAAATCCCGTTGGGGGAAATCCAGTGACCCTTTTGAAAAAATCCGAAAAATCCGAAAAATTCTTTTCGAAATCTTTTATATACCTGTAGAACATGAGTTTTCTGTTTTTTTCAAGGCGTTGTAGAACTTCTCTAGGTTCGACCTCCCCTGGCAGACAGATCTCACACGGCAGTCCTTTCTCGTTTCTTTCATCCGTGTTCAATCCGAAACAGTTCACACAGGAGTGATGATACCGCAGTCCTACTGCCATCCTTCCATGTACCTCCTCTGATCCTCCGTTAGACTATCTATCTCAACATCCAGTGCCTTCAGCTTCAAGCGTGCAACCTCCTCGTCTATCTCTGATGGAAGAAGGTGAACCTTTTTCTCTAAATTTTCATGATTTTTCGAGAGGAAGAGAAGTGAAAGAACTTGAAGTGAAAAAGATATGTCCATTATCTCTATTGGATGACCATCCCCTGCCGCCAGATTCACGAGTCTTCCTTCAGCTATGACGAAAATGGTTTTTCCATTTGGAAGAACGTAACCATCAACATTAGATCTTGCGTGGAATTTCTTAACAGCCAATTCTTCCAATTCTTTCATCGAAACTTCCACGTTAAAATGTCCTGCGTTTGCTAATATCGCACCATCCTTCATGTTCAAAAAATGTTCTCTCCTTATGACATCCCTATTCCCCGTTGCCGTTACGAATATGTCCCCTATTTTGGATGCATCATCCATCCTCATGACCTGGAAACCATCCATCACGGCTTCAACCGCCTTCACGGGATCAACTTCAGTGACTATGACGTTGGCACCGAGTCCCTTGGCTCTTAGAGCTATCCCTCTTCCACACCATCCATAACCTGATACCACAACGTTCTTTCCAGCTATCAATACGTTCGTATTCCTCATGATAGAATCCCACGTTGATTGGCCCGTTCCGTATCTGTTGTCGAGGAGGAACTTCATCTTCGAATCGTTCACCGCTATGACTGGAACCATGAGCATTCCTTTCTTTTCATGCGCTCTTAGTCTTCTGACACCCGTTGTCGTCTCTTCTGAAACCCCCTTCAAATTTTCAAGCGCATCCTTTCTCTCCGTATGTGCAAGAACCGTGAGGTCAGCCCCGTCATCGAGTATCAAATCGGGATGATAGTCCAAAACTTTGTGAAGACCCTTCAGATACTCTTTTTCATCGTGTGTTCTTTTTGCATGAACCTCTACCCCAAAGTTCTTCAAGGTTTCTGCAACGTCATCTTGAGTCGAAAGGGGGTTACTTCCCGTTATGGCAACCTTAGCTCCCAAGCTTGACAAGGTGAGCGCAAGATAAGCGGTCTTCGCTTCAAGGTGTATGGAGATACCGATTCTGAGCCCTGCCAGTGGTTTTTCCTTGGAAAACTTCTCCCTTAAAAGGTTTAAAAGTTTCATGTATCTCGATACCCATTCTATTTTCATACGGCCGGTATCCACCCACATCCCTCCTATCTGGAAAAGATCACCCTTCAAGACTCTCTATGATAGCTTTGCAAAAAAATGGTAGATCGTTTGGATTTCTGGAAGTTATGATCTTTCCATCGACCACGACAGGTTCATCGAGGTACTCTGCCCCCGCGTTCACAAGGTCATCTTTTATCGAGAAGAAACCCGTAACTTTTTTCCCTTTTAAGATACCGGCAGATATCAGAACGTGCCCAGCATGGCATATGGCAGCTATCGTTTTTCCTTTTTCATAGGATTCTCTTACAAAATCCAGAACTTCTTTGTATCTTCTCAACCTGTCTGGGGCCTGGCCCCCAGGTATGATGATCCCATCGAATTCATCCGCCTTAACTTCTCCAGCTTTCTTATCCACTCTGACTACGATACCGTGTTTGCTGGCGAAAGTATCCTTTGAAGGGCTTCCAACAACCACAACCTCGGCCCCTTCTTCCATCATCCTTATTTTCGGATACCAAAATTCAAGCTCATCATAGCCATCCTCAACGAGAATGGCTATTCTCTTTCCTTTCAATCTCATCTTTCTCCCCCCTCAAATGCCGATTTTTACCAGCTCGTATTCTCTGCTTCCCAAGCCAATCTCCTCTCCATGTTCAAGTTGCTTTCTCCAATCAACATTTGGATGTACGAATTTGAAAGGATCACCTTGGGCCTTTGGGTCTATGAGAACAGGAGCTTTGTTCACAAGGTCAACACACGCTTGATCCAAAGCCACGGGATCCTTACTTGCGAGTATCCCTAAGTTCGGGACTATTGGTAAATCGTTCCACGATGCACAATCACAATCTGGAGACACATCGACAACGAAGGATACGAATAGACACTTGTCTTTCTTCGTCTTCATGACAGCGTAAGCGTACTCTGCTATTTTCTCTGAGAGGATGTCAGAAGATTCATCCCATCTCGGATTCATTCCACCGTATATACACACCGCAACGCATTCTCCGCAACCTATACAAACATCGTAATCTATCATTGCATGCTTCTCAACTTTTATGGCTCCCACAGGACAGTTCTTCTCGCAAACACCACAAGCAACACATCTTTTTTCATCCACGTAAGGTTTCGACGTTGAATGCTGCTCCAGTTTCCCAGCTCTTGAAGCACATCCCATCCCAACATTCTTCAGGGTTCCTCCAAAACCTGTGGAGACGTGCCCTTTAAAATGTGTGAGGGCTATCAAGGCGTCAGCGTAGACTATCGCAGAACCAATTTTTGCTTTCTTTATGTGCTTTAGATTAACTTCGACTTCCACTTCTTCATTTCCCCTCAAACCATCAGCTATGACTATGGGAGCGCCAACTGTTGTATAAGAGAAACCGTTGAACAAAGCGCTTTCTATGTGATCCACAGCGTTCGATCTCTTTCCATGGTACAGCGTGTTCGTGTCTGTGAGAAACGGCTTGCCCCCTAAGCTCTTCACTTTATCGACCACAACCTTGACGTACTGTGGTCTGATGAACGCAAGGTTTCCAGGCTCTCCAAAGTGAAGTTTTATGGCAACAAGCTCTCCTGGATTTATAATCTCAGAAATACCTACCTTCTCCAGGAGTATTTCAAGTTTTTTCAGAAGGTTCATCTCGGGAGTTGCTTTCATGGAGGTGTAAAAGACTTTGGGCCTCATATCAATCCCCCCTTAGACGCTTGTAATGTTCTTCTATCAGGTGTTTTTTGTACTCCAGAAGAATGGGATTCAGAGTTGGCCTTTGAGAATTATCGACGACCACGGCCACACTGAAATCCACAGTAACACTTCCTCCAGAAGGAACAGTTACAGGTTGTGGTGGATCGTTTGGATCTCCGTTGAAACCGTAGTAACCATAGTAATCACCTTTTGAAACATCCCCACTGTGGTCGAAATCCCACCAGGCGTAAATGTAAACATTTCCTGGAGGGACATTCTGAATATCGTACTGGCCCGTGGAATCAACACAACCTATTGCCAAAACCGTATGACTAGTATCCTCAACCCATACCATGAAAGGTTCCCATCCACTTTGATAAGTTAGAGCGTCGTATGGGTTTACAAGACCATAGCCGTAATACTCGTCAAAACCAGGATCTCCCAAATCCTCGGCTGTATTCTTCAGAATCTGTCTTATCTCATTTGGCTCTGTGAAGCCTCTGGCCATGAGAAGTGCCACAACTCCTGAAACATGAGGTGCCGCCATGGATGTTCCTTGAAGGAAAGTATACTCACTATGGGAAGTTCTTGTGGCGTAATAGGTACTTAATATACCGTCTAGATATCCATCTCCATTTTGATCCACTGTCATATCCCCACCAGGTGCTACTAGCTCTTGTTCTGGCCCATAATTCGAGTAATAAGCGAGTTGCTTGTCGTATCTCACAGCTCCAACGGCTATAACACTGTTGTGAGCCGCAGGATAGGATATGGTGTTTGCGCTCTCGTTTCCTGATGATGCTACTAATACTACACCATTGTAATAGGCATAATCTGCAGCTTGTTCTACCAATGTTGAAGAACTGTCTCCACCAAAACTCATGTTTATAACCTTCGCACCGTGTTCTGTGGCATACACTATGGCCTTTGCTATATCATAAGTTGAACCGACTCCGTTAGCATCGAGGACTCTCAACGGCATGATCTTCGTGCCAAAAGTTCCGCCCCAGTTGACTCCCGCAACACCTATTGAATTGTTTGTGACAGCCGCTATCGTTCCAGCAACGTGTGTTCCATGACCGTTCTCATCCATGGGTTGGGAATCGTTATCCACAAAGTCCCAACCTTCGACCAAAGAATCTTCCAGATCGGGATGGTTCAGATCGACTCCCGTATCCAGAACAGCGACGATTATGTTGTTATCTCCCGTTGTTTCGTTCCACGCAGCCGGAAGATTTATTATGTCGTAATGCCACTGATAGCTGTAATATGAATCGTTCGGTGCAAGATGCATTCCGTAGATGTAATTCGGCTCTGCAAAAGAAACCCAGGGGAGTTTGGATAACTCCGCAGAGACTCTCACAGGATCTTCTTTCACCTTTAAAAGTAAAACTTTCAGACCATCATCTTCGGTTCTGAAATCATCTTTCACATCGTATGAAAGATTCTTTTCAAAAAATTCCCTTGCATCTTCGATAGAAATGTTTTCGATACCGACTATGACCTCTCCTTCTCTGTATTTCTTTTCGGGAGTTTTTGAAATCCCGATATTTTCCGCAAATTTCATCGAAACACCAGGCGCTTGAGGTATATAACCACCTGTCCACAGGTTCACATGCCCATTCACCGATCCTGATGCGAGGGATGAAAACACAGCTTTCACATATTTTGGTTCATCTATGATCAAAGATAATGGATTGTTGTGGAAAACAACACCGTTCACTACCCAGTGATCAAATGTGTATCCACTTGAAGGATTCGCCGTAACTAATACGCTCACACCTGATCCATAATAACCATCTGCCTTATCTACACTCCCTCCACCTTCTACATCAAAATCTACATAATAACTAACAACCATGCTCGCTGTGTATGTAACATCCCTATCAACATATATTTCCCTTGGATTGTCCTTGCTTCCATCATCCCACTCATCAAATTCATACTTTGTATCATTTCCAAAGACCCATGGGCTATTGTCTTTATACTGTGGTGTTACAACCTCTATCGTGTGATTTCCTTCTTCAACTTCCAGACTCTTTGGTGATGTGTAGGAAACCCCATCTATCTTTATCGGAAGTCCTCTCTCCGGTGATGTTGTGACTGTCAGTGTGTGCTGTGGCGTTCCTTGTGTTGTGAAGCTCCATATTGGACCTTCTGTCGCTCCACCTTTTCTATCCTTTGCTACAACCTTCCAATAGTACGTTGTGTTGTGGTTAAGTGTTCCTGGATCCCAAGAATTCGTTGGATGATCCTTCTTGACAAGCGGTGGTGCAGGATCCTTACCGAAATAGATATCGTATTTGAGAGTATCCCCATCTGGATCGCTACAGTTCCACGAAAGAGTCACATCCACAGAAACATTCGATGCCCCATTTGTAGGGAACGGGTTCGAAGGCTGAAAAGGTTGATGGTTTAAAAATAATGGTGGTGATCCACAACCACTCAATATCAAAAAGATGAGCAACACAAAAGCAATTTTTCTCACACTTATCGTCTCCTCATTCGGATATCATACAAAAGATTATACTCTCAAAAATTTAAAGGCAAAGAACGGTAGATAAAACCTGATATAATTATCTCCAACAAGGGGGAGAGAAAATGGAACTTGATGTTCTAGAAAAGGAAATATTCTCCAAGTTAGAAACCCTAGAAGATCTTCAGGAGCTTCAAAAATTCAGGGTCGAGTACCTAGGAAAGAAGGGAAAGATAACTCAGGTTTTGAGAAGTTTGGGAAGTTTACCGAAGGAAGAGAGACCCATTGTCGGAAGAAGGATAAACGACCTCAAGGAGAAGATTCTGGAAGCTTTAGAAATCAAGGAAAAAGAATTGTACGAAAAGGAAAAAGAAAGGAAGAAAAAAGAGCTCTGGGTAGATGTTACGATCCCAGGAGCCAGGAGAAAAACTGGACATTCTCATCCTGTTTTGAAAACTCTCCACGAGATCGAGATGATATTCGTTTCCATGGGCTTCGATGTGGTTGAAGGTCCGGAAGTTGAAACAACATGGTACAACTTCGATGCGTTGAATACTCCTGAATGGCATCCCGCAAGGGATGAACACGATTCCTTCTACTTTTCAGAGGAGCTCCTTTTGAGAACTCACACATCGCCAGTTCAGATAAGAACCATGCTCAAAAGGAAACCTCCCCTTGCGATAATCTCTCCTGGTAGAGTTTACAGGAGAGATTACGACGCGACACACCTTCCCATGTTCTTCCAGGTGGAAGGACTCTACGTTGATAGGAATGTCAACGTGGGACACTTGAAATACACCTTGGAGACCTTCGCAGAGAGGATCTTCGGAGAGAACGCGAAAGTTCGATTGAAGCAGAGTTTCTTCCCGTTCACAGAACCATCTTTCGAGGTGGACGTTTACTTTCCAGGATACGGTTGGCTTGAGATACTGGGTGCTGGGATGGTGGATCCGGCTGTTTTCGAGAACGTTGGATACGATCCCGAGGAGTGGACAGGATTTGCTTTCGGAATGGGTGTTGAAAGAATCGCTATGCTCAAATACGGTATAACCGATATAAGGGAGTTCGTAAGGAACGATGTCAACTTCTTGAGCAAATATTGATTGGGGGGAACAAAGGATGAAGATACCTCTTTCCTGGCTCAGAGAATACATAGATATCGATTGGGATGTTGAAAAGATAGCAAGTGAGCTCACGATGAGCGGGAACAACGTTGAGGATGTGTACAGAGCTTTTGACCTCGAAGGTAAGATCATCGTTGGAAGGGTTGAGAGTGTTGAAAAACATCCGAATTCGGATAGATTGCTCGTCTGCAGAGTGAACACAGGAGATAAAGTCTATACAGTCGTTGCAGGAGATCCAACGATAAAAATGGGAGATATCGTTCCTCTCGCGCTCGAAGGAACGAAGCTTCATACAGATCTTGTTGTAAAACCTTTGAAGATAAAGGGAGTCCTCTCCGAAGCCATGATGTGTTCTTTGGAGGAACTGGGTCTTGAGGAAAAGTCCGAGACTATCTACAGATTCAAAGAAGACATTCCATTGGGAACAGATATCATAGCCTTCTTCAAGATGGATGAACCGGTTCTCGATGTAGAGGTTACCCCGAACAGGCCAGATTGTCTCTCCGTCATAGGAATTGCAAGAGAGCTTTCCGCACTCAGCGGTGTTCCATACAGGAGGCCAGAACCCAAACTGACGGAAGGGGAGGAAGAGACCTCCGATGTTGTGAAAGTGATGATAGATGATACTGAAGGGTGCACCAGGTACACCGCAAAGGTTGTGAGGGGTATAGAAGTTAAAGACAGTCCCTTCTGGATGAAGGTTAGGCTTGTTGCAAGTGGTGTAAGATCCATAAACACGGTGGTTGACGCCACAAACTACGTGATGCTCGAGACGGGGCATCCTGTTCACGCGTTCGATCTGAACTTGCTGAAAAGAGGAACAGTGGTTGTGAGGAAGGCAAGGTCAGGTGAAAAGGTGGTCCTTTTGGATGAGAAAGAATACACGTTGAAGGGAGGAGAAACTCTCATAACGGATGGAGAAAGCATAATAGCTGTTGGAGGAATCATGGGAGCTGAAAATTCTGGTATAAAAGAGGATACGAAAGATGTCCTGCTCGAGGTTGCACATTTCGACCATGTAAGGATAAGAAAGTCCAGGAAGAATCTTGGTATAAACACGGAATCTTCCTACAGGTTCGAAAGAGGGGTCGATCCTGAGAACAACCTTTACGTCATGAAACGGCTAGTTGAATTGATTCAAAAACTCTCTGGTGGAGTCGCAACTAGGGGTGTTGTCGATGTTATCGCAAGGAAGGTGGAAAGAAAAAAGATACTGGTTAGAAAAGAAAAAGTTGAAAAAATCCTGGGGAAGAAAATGGATAGTGATGAAATCGAAAGAATCTTCAAAGGTCTTGAAATCTCTTTCGAAAGAGTTGAAAAAGGATGGGAAGTTTCCCCCCCGAGTTTCAGGCCAGATCTTGAAAGGGAGATAGATCTGATAGAAGAGATAGGAAGAATCCATGGTTACGATAAGATACCATCTCAACCGCTCTCAAGGCTTTCCGATACCATCGGATGGGACAATTGGAGAATTTTCAGAAAAGAGCTGGAAGATCTCATGAAAGGTCATGGCTTCGATCAGGTAGTCACGTTCTCTTTCGTGGATTCTGAGAAAGTCGAGAAGATTGGTCCCACGAATGAAATAGTCAAACTTTTAAATCCCATATCTTCTGACCTAGATATCATGAGACCTTCCCTTTTCTACAGCCTCATGGATGTTCTATCTGGTAACTACAAAAGGCAGAACAAGAACGTGAAACTCTTTGAGATAGGAAAGGTCTTCTCAAAAAAAGGAGAGGACATTGTCGAAGTGGAAAAACTCGGTGCGATTGCTGTTGGCCTTGAAAATCCAGAAGACTACACAGACAAAAGGAACGTGAGTTTCTATTCCCTCAAAGGAGTCATAGACGATATATTCGAAAGGATGGGAGTGAGAGCAAAATACATTTCATCGAAGTTAAAAGGATTTTTCGATATGAGAACAGCGAAGATCATGGTGGACGACGAAGAAATAGGGTTCCTTGGTATGGTCGATCCCGATGTTCTCGATATGTACGATGTGAAGGATGAAGTCTACTTTTTCGAGATAAATCTTGAAACTCTCTACCACCTGAGAGAGCGAGTACCGAAATATGAACCAACTCCCAAATTTCCTTACATAAGAAGGGATGTCTCATTCCTTGTGCCTTTCAGTTTTGAATCCTCAAGAGTCATTGAAGAACTCAAAAGAATCGGTAAAGATCTTGTGGAGAAAGTCGGTGTATCGGATGTTTACAAAGGGAAAGGAATTCCTCAGGATCATATAAGTGTTACTTTCTATGTCATATTCAGATCAAAAGACAGAACGTTAACAGACGATGAAGTGAACGATCTGTTCCAAAAGATGGTGGAAAGCGTTGAAAAGAATCTGGCTATCAAGAAGAGATATTGATGGGGGAAGAATTTTGAGGATAGATCTTGTTGATGTCAGCTATTCTTATCACCCGGGAACCCCTCTTGAAAAACTGGCGATTCGGAGGATAAACCTCTCCATTGAAGAAGGAGAGACACTTCTTGTCCTGGGAAAAACGGGTTCGGGAAAGAGTACACTCCTTCAGATCATCGCAAGTCTTCTGGAGCCACAAAACGGGACGGTTCTGTACGATGGTGTTCATAAGAGAGGATACGAGATCAGAAGGAGAATCGGATTTGCTTTCCAGATGCCAGAAGATCAGTTCTTCGCGGAAAATGTTTTTGAAGAGGTGGCTTTTGCTTTCAGAAATTTTTTCCCAGGAAGAGATCCAAAACCCTTTGTGGAAAAAGCACTGAATCTGGTTGGCATGGATCTTGAAAGCATAGGAAACCGCTCTCCTTTCACACTCTCAGGAGGTGAGGGAAGAAGAGTCGCCCTTGCATCGATCCTTGTGCACGATCCCGAGGTTTTGGTTTTGGATGAACCGTTGGTAATGCTAGATAAGAAAGGGAAAGAGATGATACTGGATGCTTTAAAAAGGTGGAAAAGCCTTGGTAAGACGCTGATTATAGCGACGCATGACCTTGATTGGTTGCTGCCCATTGCAGACAGAACCGTTCTGATGGAAAATGGGAAAATATTGTTAAATACGGATGTAAGAAGTTTCCTCAAGCAGAATTTGAAAAGTTTTACAACTTCAAAATCCAAAGTGTACGCGGAACTCTTAAGAAAAAACATCGATCCTTTCAGTATGACCTACGATGACCTTATAAAATATGTGTGTTGGGGGGAAAGTTTTGAGGCTCGATAAGTTTTTGAAAAACACAGGTATCATAAAAAGAAGATCTCTGGCTCAGGAGGTAATAAAGGGAGGCAGGGTTTTCATAAATGGAAGACCTGCAAAACCTTCAACCGATGTGAAAGATGGGGATATCATAGTCGTGAATCTTCCAAGGAGAAAAGTAAAAGTGAAAGCAGTGGGAGAAGGAGGTTTTGAAATACTGGAAGAGAGTCACTAATGCAGATGTTCCAAAGAAAAGATATCTTTTCTTTCGCCTTCGAGCTCAACAATCAACCTATCTGGTAAGATTTTCACGATTTTCGCTTTCTTTGTGAAACCTTCCACTTTTATATCCACATTGCTACCTTCTTTGAACATTAAAAATCCTTTCCATATCTTCGTCAATGCTTCCGGTTTTTTCCTGTATTTGTTTATATTCTTCCAAACTTTACTCAGGATCCTTCTCATGAGGGGTATAATATCCCACCTCCTACCAGTTAACTCTTGAAGACTCACCGCCTTCTCTCTTATCTCATCTGGTATCTCGTTATTGATGTTGAGCCCAACTCCCACCACAACTGCCTTCACAAAATCATCCGTTAGGATGGTTTCGGTAAGTATTCCTCCGAGTTTCTTGTTCCAAACGTAAATATCGTTCGGCCACTTTATCCTGACTTTGACCCCGATGTCGCCTAGAACCTGAACGATGGATACTGAAAAGAGTTTGGTATAGAAATTGGGATCAAGGATCTTTCTCGGTTTGAAAAGAACCGAAAACCAAAGCCCCCCTCTTGGAGATATCCATTTTCTCCCCATCCTTCCCTTTCCCTTGGTCTGCTCAAGGGCTATCACAACTGCCCCATCGTGAAGTTTTTCCCACTCCCTTTTCATGAATTCGTTCGTGGAATCAAGAACATCGTAAGCGATTATCTCTTCACCGAGCAAATGTATCACCTCTTTAAAGAATATACCATTATTTCCTACGTTATCGAACTTTAGAAAAGATTCTAACATAAAAAGATTCCAAATTGCAATGGTTTACAGGGAGTGTTTCAAGATTCGGTGATCGGGGTTCGGTGGTTGTTGCTCGGCGATCGTTGGCTGGGATTCGATGTTAGGGTAAAAGACATAAGGAATAGAGTGCAGGGTATAGAGTAGTAAAATGCTTTATCCTAATAACTATACCCTATCCCTTAATTTCTGGTTCTTATTCTTTAATTACCAACCACCGATTCAACAGAATTGTGAAACAAAAAATTAAAAAGCCCCACGTGGGGCTTTAAAATGGTAATTTTTAAAACGCTATCACCACCAGAAGGCATCAACTGTTGATACCATTGTTATCTGTGTATCGTTAACTAACACTTCATAAGCGTCCTTCAATGATCCTTTTATGAGATCTGCCAAAGCACTATCATTAGCATTATAAGTGATTGTTATTGTTATTTTATTGTTACTAGTATCAGATTCACACGTAAGGTTATCGCTGTCTGCATCTGGATCCTCTGCGAAACCAGCATTAACAACTGAAGCATCTTTAATAGTCTCTACCTCATCACTATCGGGAAGCATAGAGAGTATATATTGCTCCGTTCCCTGTTCAAAATTCCTAAGTTGAACAGCTATTTTTGTTGCTCTTGCTTTTTTCATAGCACCTGTTGCCATCGGGATGAGAACTGCCATCAGCGCAGCGATGATCGCCATAACGATTAAGAGTTCAATAAGAGTGAAACCCTTTCTTGCTTTCATAATTAATCACCTCCAAAACTTTTATATTTTTAATATCTCTTTTCTCACGATATTATAACACAAATTTCAAAAAATTAAATAGCATTTTTTGTAAAAAATTTCGCAAAATGCGAGCAAAAGTGTTAAATTTTTCTTATCAACAGTATTCCGCTGAAATACAGTATTTTCGATGATTTCAATATTTCTAATTGTGTTTATAAGGATACGTTTCATTTATAGCGAGTTTCCACAGTTTTCAGAGATTATTCTGCTTTGGAAATGTGTCAAAAATATGGCAAGGGTCCTGAACGTTCAATGTTGCTTGCTATAGTTGTCACTGTTCGGTGGTGATTAGGGCATAGGGATCAGAGAGAAGTATTTTACTCTATACCTATTCCCCATTTTCTTTACCCTTTATCCCAACCCCGACCACCAAATTTTGAAACATTTCCATGATGGTATTAATTACATTCTTATAATCATTAAAAATTTGTGATATCTTTAGTTTTGCTGGATTTTTTTGAAAGGAAGAATCGAAACTTTGTCGAAATTTCAAAAAAATCCGAATTACTCAACAAGTGCGATGAAAAGCCACAGTGGAACACCCGTTATTCCTTGATCCTTAAACACAGTATCTTTCGTGACTATTATTCCTTGTCCAAAAACTTTTTTTACTCCAAAATAATCGGATTTTGCTATCCTATTTTGATATTTCACCTCAACCGGTACCAATCTATTTTCCCTTTCAGCAATGAAGTCAATTTCATTACCTTTATTTGAATACCAATAAAATGGTCCCATATATAGATTTAGCCCATCTTCCACATCTTCCGAATCTTTTATGAAATGTCTCAAAACAATCATTTCAGCGATATGACAAAAGATAAACCGCCGCAGGCTCTTCTTTAGGGAAGAGTAAGGCGCTGATTTTGTAGAAACATCTGTTTGATTTAAAGATATGTGATAATATCGCATAGGGAGGACATTGAGGAATGTTAAGACGTTTGATATTAACCATCAAGATTCCGGTGCCCC
>Ga0180301_10003190_pt1 | contig 12841 bp, 8 predicted proteins | sample GuaBasSediGuay16_FD_121797 | JGI IMG/M metagenome (GOLD analysis project Ga0180301, IMG submission 121797) | Subseafloor sediment microbial communities from Guaymas Basin, Gulf of California, Mexico - Guay16, Core 4569-2, 12-15 cm | ecosystem: Environmental > Aquatic > Marine > Hydrothermal...
AGTGTAAGAAATCTCATAGAACTAATTTTGTCTAAATGAATGAAGTATCCTCCCTTGCTCTTCTTTCTGGGCTTTCTATAATAAACTTTAGCATTTATTTGCCATTTTTCCTTCAAGAATTTTGCAATGAGATAATTTTCTTCCTTAGTAAAGCCATGAGTGCAAAACTCAACATATTTATCCCAGAGGTATCCATCATCCATATACCAAATTGCTAATCCACGTTCGTCTAACATTGAAAGTATTTCCTCAGATACTTTTTTTCTTCTATTTTTATAGAATTTAGGATAAATATTAACCAAACTAACATGAGTAAAACGGAAAGTCCATGAATCAGACTCTTTCTGCTTTCTAATTTTTGCATGAGGAGCAAGCATATCTCTTACGAATCTTAAATAATTTTTTTGTTTACCGCTATGTGTAAGCTGGTAACAAGGTATTCTTGTTTCTTTTGAAAGCTCAAGATGAGCATCTCCCAGCAAAGTTCCTATTAAAACTTGGAATTGTTCCCTACTCCACCTTGTTCCAGGAACGAAAACACTATCCCCAACTTTTAGCTCTTTAGCCAATTTAATACCAGTAGGTGTAAATATTTTATGATTTGGAGTAACTGTGAGTATACGCCTTCCACCATACTGACCGGGTACTCTTATTCTCAGGAAGTTTGTGGTTCTGCCATTACAAAACCAGTTTATAACAGGTTTCCATTCCAGCTGACGAGTTTTGAAATTATAGGAAAGGACTTTTACTTTCATCTTATCGTTAACTATATTACCTATATTTAAACTACCTTTGTCTGTTATAATTTTCGTATAAAATTCGAAGCAACCTTCGAAGTCAGCATAGCCTAACGGATGATCCTCAACTTGAACTGCAAGCCTCTTAATGCCAGGTTCGACAGGTGGTTCCTTTGGCACTGCCCAGCTTTTTAAAACCCCATCCATCTCAAGTCTCAAGTCATAGTGTAAACGCCTAGCATGATGTTTCTGAATAACAAAAATAGGAACCTTCTCATTATTTGAAGCAGTGTGTTTAAAAGGTTCTTTAATTCTTTCTTTTGACATCTTCACCAAACCTGGTGAAAAGCATTTTAAGGCAATAGAACAAATAATGCTTGGATTTTTATTATTTTCTTTCGTACTTACTGCTTTATTTTATTCTTCAATTTGTTCAGATAAATACCAAACATATAATAGCACACTTTTCAATTAGTTATATAAAATTTTAAAAGGTGAAGGATTATGACTGAAGATGTTTTTAGGAGGAGGGTAGAAAAATTTCAGCAATTAATGAAGGAAAATGGCATTGACGCTTCTATGATAAGAACATTGTCTTCATTTATCTATTTTACCGGTGTTAAATGGCTTAGGCCTGCTTTACTTATACCCGCTGAAGGAGAACCCACTGCATTTATTTTTGAATACGAAGCAGCTGAGTTTAAAGAGAAAACTTGGATCAAAAACATTAAAACTTGGAGAAGAACCCCAGAACTTATAGGATCAGTCACCAAAACGATAAGAGAGGGAAACTACAAAAAAGTTGGCTTCGACTATAGTGTTGAAAGGGATTCTTACGTTCTATTTTTTGAACTATTTAAGAAACTTAATCCTAAAGTGGAAATAGTTGATGTGCATGCATTGATAATGAAGCTTAGAATGATCAAAGATTCTCAAGAAATAGAATATATACAAAAAGCTTCAAACATCGCTGTTAAAGGAATCTCCTCCGCAATAAACGCAATCGATATAAATGTTAGTGAAGCGGAGATTGCTGCCGAATCAATGTACACAATGATGAAGAACGGATCAGAACATCTCCACGTATACGTTAACGTGGGATTTAGACCAAGAGTACATGCAGAACCCCGTAGCGATGTGAGAGTTAAACCTGGAGACACCATTAACATCATAGTTGCCGCGAATTACAATAATTATTACAGTAATATGAGTAGAACAGTGTTCATGGGAGGTCTTTCAGGGGAGAAGAGAGAGGCCTTTGAGACAATGATGGAAATACATGGTTTAGCGACAAATTTTCTTAAAGCGGGAATAAGATTCATTGAAATTGAAAATAAGATAAAAGAACTAATTGAAAGGAAAGGTCTCGGAAAATATTATGTGGAAGGATTTACTCACGGCGTTGGGCTCCTTATAGAAGAGGACCCCATAACTACAATCGTTATTCCACATAGACAATACGAAGCCGTTGAAAATATGGTTTTAGCTTTCATTCATGCACCATTAACCATCCCGGGCATAGGTTCCATAAAATGCGAAGATACATTTAGAGTAAAGGCAGACGGAGTGGAGAAGTTTACAGAATACGAATATGAAATAACAAAATAACACGATTGTATCAGATAAGTTTCAATAATTTACCTACTTTTTTTAATACGACCTTACTTCCAAGTTTCATGAGTTTTGCGATGAGCTGGGACGCTACATGTTTTCAGTTTTCCTGATTAATTTTAAAATTGTTAACATTTTAAAACAAAGTATTTTTTTAAAGTAAAAAGAGTAATTTTGAGCTTATTGGATTATAAAAGTATGACATTGCTATTAGTGGTGGAGATCAGCGGAGATCTTCTGGATTAAGCCATTCTGGAAACCACTTGTAGTGCTCAAGTGGATAGGTTTCTTTTAGACCTTTGTACGTCGGCCTTACCATTAATATTTCTCCCTTTCTCCCCTTAAACAGTTTTACCAATTCTTTTTCTTCTAGTTCTAAGAGAAGTTTATCAAGCTTTTCATCGGCGATAGACATTATCATTTTAATGTCTTCCTTTGTCATGTAGAGCCCTGGATTCACAACATAGTTATCAGCCAAAACTTTTAGAACATCTTCTTGAGTTACATCTTCTTTAACTACGGAGGGCTGGGTTTTAAAGTAAGGCACCGGGAGTTTTAGTTCCTTATCCATGCGGCGAAGCGGTGGACGAAGGTCTCGTGATAACATTTTAGTTCCTTGCCTGTATAAGATGAGTCTCATAATTTCATTTGTTCCAGCCACTATTTCCATAACTTTAGCGCTTCTAAATATTTCTTCAACTGGGTAGAACTTTGTCCATCCATCACCGCCCATACATTGTATTGCGTCCATTGATATTTTCATTAGAGATTCTGTAGCAAATAGTTTCGCTGTTGTAGCATCGAGAAGAGGTTGGTAGCCTTGATCCAAGAGATACGCTGAATAATATACGATAAGCCTCGATAATCTATATCTCCAAATAATATCCGCTATCTTAAACTGGTTTACAAGCAGATCAGCGGTTCTTACACCAAATTGAACTCTTCTATTAGTGTGGAAAACAGCGTATCGCAAAGCTTCTTTCATTTGACCTAAACATCCAGCTGCAACCACAGTACGCTCCAAGTTAAAGCCGCTCATCATTATAAGCCAGCCGTAGCCCACTTTTCCAAGAAGATTCTCCTCTGGAACCCTTACCTCATCCAAATCCAAATACCCGTTAAATACCCCTTCCCACCCACACAAATCATTTATCTTCTCAATAGAAAATCCCGGCCTATCTTTTTCAACAATAAACGCTGAAAGATGCTGATATTTCCTCCTATCCCCCGGATCATCACTTGTTCTAGCATACACCAAGTAGAATTCGGAGACACCCGCATTAGTTATAAATCTCTTCTTCCCACTTATAACCCACTCATCACCCTCTTTCCTAGCTACAGTCTCTATATTTGCAGCATCAGAACCAATATATGGCTCAGTGACACAAACACCAGTCAAAATTTCCCCCCTTGCAATCTTAGGCAACCACATCTCCTTCTGTTCCTCGGTCCCGAAATGAACAAGTTGATGAGTACCTCCAAACATAGTATCGCTAAAAGCTAGTCCAACTGGCCCCAAACGAGAAAGTTCCTCAGCAAGAATACAACACGCCGTAACACCGTACTCTTTACCCAATCCACCATATTTTTCAGGGATTAATACACCAAACCATCCACGTTTCGCAACCTCCCTAATAACATCCCAAGGAAACCGTTGCCTCCGAGTTGTTAACATAGTTTTCGGCATGTACTCATCGGCAAAATCCTCTACTTCATCTGCAAGCCTTTTCTGCTTTTCATTCCACCAAGGAAACTTTTCCATGCTAACACCTTCCATTCCATCTTAACAAATGAAGTAAACGTAATACTTGAATAAAAATGTACTACGTGTAAAGTTTTTTTGTTCACAATGTTATAAGCTTGAAAATAATTTAAACCCAAGCAACTTAACATAATCATATACATAAAATCAATTTTTTAAGAACCGATAGTTTAAACCTTATCGATAACTTGTGAAATCTGTTTTATTTTAGCAATATCTGTCCTCTGCGCAGTTGTTACGCAAAGGTAGCTTACTCAGCCAAGATTTCTTATAATTTATGAAAACATCGGCTTGTTTATATTGATAAATTCATATATAAAGCTATTTTAATATAAATTGTTGTATTATGATAATATTTATTAGCATTTGGTAGGAATTTTTTGTCCATGATATATCTAATAGCATATAAAAGTTAATGGTGATAGAAATAGAGTTTTTACCGATGTCTGTCTCTTCAGAAATGAACATTCTAATGATTGTAGGAATATCCATTGTCTTTGGCTTTATCGGAGGATATCTGTCAAAGAAAATTAAAATACCAGAAGTAGTGGGGATGATTTTAACAGGGGTTCTACTTGGAGAAAGCATCTTAGGATTCATAACAAACGTCTTCATTAGCGATACAAAACCCCTAGTTGACTTAGCTTTAGCCTTTATCGGCCTGGGCATCGGAACAGAACTAAAATTCGATGCAATAAAAGATTTAAAAAAATCCATTCTCGCTATACTTCTTCTCGAATCTTTTGGGGCTTTCACTCTAGTCACTCTTGGTGTTTTCGCAGTAACCCGTAAATTTCACATAGCATTAATTTTTGGTGCTCTAGCAATTTCAACAGCTCCCGCAGCTACAGCAGATGTGTTATGGGAATATGAAGCGAAGGGAGAACTTACTACAACAATTTTCGCAATAGTTGCTCTAGATGATATAATTGCAATAGTTATGTATGCATTTGCCCTTTCATACTTGGAAGGGGTGATTATAGGCGGACAAATTCTTCTACTTAAAATTCTACTAGATTCGTTAATGCATATTTTAGGTTCAATTGCCTTAGGAGTGATTATGGGAGTAATATTAACTTTTCTGTCCCATAGAATCGAAAGTATTAATAAATTGGCAGGCATTATTTTTATAGGGGTCTTAACTTCAAGTGGAATAGCTGAAACCATGGGATTCTCCCTAATATTGACAAATGTAATCGCCGGAATAATTATAACTAATTTTTCTGAATTTGGAGAAAAAGTTTTCATTACAGTTAGAGAAACAGTTCATCCACTTATTGTGCTCTTTTTCGTTTTAATAGGAAGCATACTGAAACTTCAACTCGTTTTACATATGGGCCTAATAGGTATAATCTATTTATCAATGAGATTTACAGGGAAATTTTCTGGCTCAACATTAGGAGGATACATATCAAATTCATCGACTAAAGTAAGAAAATACTTAGGTTTATGTTTACTATCCCAAGCAGGAGTGGCTGTTGGTTTGGCAACATCGCTCTACTACAGTCTAATAACTCTGAACGAAGTCGGGTTTCATCTCGGCACGCTAATTCTTAATACAATAATTTCTACAACGCTGATCGTGCAAATACTAGGGCCGCCACTAATTAAATATGCGGTAACTAAAGCTGGCGAAACCGTAGAAACCTTTAACACAGATCATACGTAACGTTTTTAGAAAGCTAACAACAAACTTAAGGTAAATAGTGGCGCGGTGCTGATTTGATGAGAGAGGAAAATGAAAAATAAATGACATTTTTGAAAGTTCTTAACAACGTTAATTTGGAAAGAACTAAAAGAAAACATTAAAGTATACATTTCTTTCGTAATAGCTATGATTATTTTTGGGATGCTTAGTGTTGTTTTAATTTATTTAATGCCCGAGCTGCTGCCAGAAGAATTGAAAAGCGTTTTCCCAAAACCAACCGTAGTTGATGCACTAAGAGAATTTTTTGAAAATACGATTCAAATAGGTGGATTTTTAACAGTTCTGATAGCCTCAGGAGCTATAGCCAGAGAAATAGAAAACAATACAATTGAAATTCTTTTAGTTAGACCGATACGAAAAGAACTTATCGTTATCTCCAAATTCATCTTAAGAACATTAGTAATCGTAGCTTCGATTTTCTTTGCAGCTTTTATAACATGGGTTTACTCAAAAATATTAGGTGAATTTCCCCTAAGCAAATTTTTAACCGCAATCATACCTATGCTTTTTTCTTTAATCCTCATATGCTCAATTTCTATCTTAATAAGTGTGTTTTCCAAATCCCAACTTTCTTCAGGGGCAATATCCATCGGAATATTCATATCACTTATGATAGTACAAAACTTCATCATTAGAAAGGTCCCCGAAGACTTACGATACCTACTTCCACTATACGGAGCGACATTATCAATTAAACTTTTAAATGAAAAAATAAGCTCAACAACATATGCTCTAACAATAATAGCTCCAACAATATATTCCATAATAATTCTAGCCATTTCAACATTTGTTTTTATTAAAGTAAGTAAACCATAATAACTGTCTTATTACATAAATAACAAGATAGCCTTTTCTATCACTATTCATTAGATTTTGCGGAGATGAAGTGAAATAAGATTATGTTTTGCCTAGTTGTTGTGCTAGTTCTTTTAGTTCTGGGTGAACAACTCTTCCCCTATCTAAAAGCTGTTCTTCATCCAGCCATACTGAAGAATCTAGGCATATTCCGTCTGCATGGGATGGTGCTTCTCCAGCTTTACCTTTCATTTCTGGCCCTTGATATCCGAGGCCCCATTCTGTACATCCCCAAACTCTTTCATCTTCAAGAATGAAACCCGTTAATTCTGCTTCTGGATGGAAACCGTAGCATATGTGAGCTAAGTTGTACATTCGCTCATCGTTGAAGCTTTCAAGCCATTTTTTGACGATTTTAGCTTCTCTACCGCCCTCTATTTTCACCACTTTTCCTTCCTTCACCGTCAGTTTTATTGGTTCTTTAAGTATGCCTATGTCCGCCTCTCCTCCACCCGAAAAAGCTCCATCGAAAACTATTACCCCGTTTATTGATTCTTCAATCGGCGCCCATCCTATTTGGCCTCCAAGATAATGTTCTCCAGGTTCCTCAACGTAACCAGTGTCAACAGTTACAGGTCTCTTTGGATCATTTTCGAAAGATACGTCTGTTCCAGCTGGCGTTGTAACTCTCATATATCTGGCTTTCTGGGTTAGTTCAGTAACTTTTAACAAAAATTCTTTGAGCACTGGCCAATTGACCTTACCTATACATCTAACCATCATTGGAGCGTTCATGCCAACTAAACACAAATACTTTACTCTATTGGTTTTCATAGCTTCTTCCCAAGGTGTCGAATAAAGTAACCATTCATAATTGTATTCTATCCAAACGTCACAGTTAGGAATTGCGGCCTTAATTGGGTCAGGTAGATAAGGGTCTGCTATCTTCCCTACCCCGGGAGGTGCAGTATGCCATATAACCGCTACCTTCCCGCCAGCAGATTCAACGGCTCTAGCTGTTGCCACTGCAACTCTCCAGTCGGATTTAGTATCCAAAGTTATTAACACACTCTCTCCTTTCTTCAATTTTATTAACTCTCTTATCAAAATATCAGCAGCCTTAGCAAGCTCAAGCTCATATTGTTCAAACAAAGTAATTCCTCCTCTCTTCCAATACTTTTAGCTGCAGTTTTGCAGTTTCTAAAGTAAATAACTATTTCATGTTTTAATGACAGCTTTCAATATATATTGTTTAAGTAGAAGTAGTGAATTAATCTAGATGCATAAATCTTGGGCGTTTCGAAAGGTATTTCGAGAAGTATAGTGGCCTTTTCGGATATCTCTTTGTTTCTTCGCTAAGACGGTGTACGAGATCATCAACACCCATTTGTACAGTCTCACCACTTTTCCTTATTCTCACAGATATTTTCTTAGCTTCCTTTTCTTTTTGACCAACTACAACAATAAATGGTATCCATTCCCGTTCCGCATCAACAATTTTACGTCCTAAGGGCCTGTTTGTGTCATCAATATCCACGCGAAAACCCTCATTCTCAATTTTTTGAGCAACTTCCTCAGCATAGTTAAGAAACTCGTTGGTAATGGGCATTATTCTAACCTGCACTGGGGAAATCCAAACCGGAAGCATGGGATGTTCCTTTTGCAACGCAGTGTCGAAAAGGGTAAAAATATATCTTTCTATCGTACCTATAATCGCTGTATGTAAAATTGCAGGATATTTTTCAGTTTGATCAGCATCTATATATCTTATGTTGAATCTCTTAGCGTTTCCAATGTCTATTTGAACAGTACCTATCTCTCTAGGTCTATTTAACACATCTACAATATGATATTCGATATTTATGGTCCAATAATAGTTTGCACCAGTAGCTGGATATATCGCTACAAGAACAGGTTTCCCGACGTCTTGAGCAATTCTAACAATGAAATCTTTGTATCTTTCGTATTGCTCGGGGTTTACGATGTTTATGAGAAGTTCGTAATTTCTCCCCAGCAGTTTTATTTCGTCCATTATTAGTCTATGAACTTTAAGAAGCCAATCTTTTGCTTCTTCCTCATTTTTAGTAAATACATGAAGATCGGGCATGTAGAATCTTCTAAGCCTGAAGCTAAGCTCTACTTCCCCGCTTTGTTCAAATCTATAGGAATCTGCGATTTCAAACGCTCCGAAAGGCAAATCCTTATAGGATATTGTCCAATCTTTTAACATTGAAAATTGTTGGTGACATGCAGCGTAACGTAGCACAAATTCCCCTCTATCGGTTTCCATCATGTAAAGCCTATCACCATAAAGTTCAGCATGTTCCTTAACTGCTTTTTCATAAAGATTAAAAAATGCGGTGCCTTTAACTTCAAAAATAGGTATGCCCAGCTTTCTAGTAACGGTTCTAGAATAATCGGCCACAAGGTCGAAAATTAAAGCTGCGTAGGGTTCCATTCTCATATGACCATAATCTGAATATGGTTCCCACTCAAAGCCAAATCTCCTCAAATACCTTATAACTTTAGATTCTCCGCCTGGAAGCGGTTCTCCTAATGCCTCTTTTCTTACCATAATCTGGAAGTCTTTATTAAATTCATTGAGAACTGCGGATTCCACATTAATCTCTCTTCCATCCGGAGTTAAAATAACATACTTTTTCTCTACACCCTTTCTTTCCTCTTTCCTCTCTTCTCCCGGTTTTATTTCCCTGGAGAGCTCTGATAAAGGATGACCTTTCACCGAGATTTTAAACGCTTTATACCATCCAAAAGGAGCTCTTATTACCTCTACGCCTTCTTCGGCAAGCTTCGACTCTAACGTCTTTAAAATTTCAAGAGCATTAATTGGTGAAGCCAAATTGCTACTTAAATGGGCCCAAGGATATATGACGATTCTTTCTGCTTTAACACGTTGAAATACATCCAATATATCTTTTGTCGCTTTTTCCACAACCTCTATGTTGTCTCCCTTTTCAACGGTAACCATTGTAACAAGTGCTTCCTCTACTCTTACCTTTTCTTTTGAAGTTTCTTCTGCAGCTTTGACGGCTTTTTCACGAGGCTTAAACTCGATCCAATCACTGTGAAGCAACACTATCTTCAAGAACGATCACCTTTGGTAAAAGAAATGCTTTTCCTTAAAGCTGTTTAAAGGGAATTTGTAATAGTTAGTTTAAACATTTACATTCATCCTTTTAAGTATTTCTTGAGAAAAGACAGCTAAATATAGAATAAACGGCAAAAAAATTTGACCAATAGTTCTTAAAGGTCTATCGAGAAGAATTGAAACAAAAACATGTAGAAGACGATTTAGGTAAGGCAATATTTATAGTAATGGTAAAATACATTCACTTTTAGGCTTCAACTGTAAAGTTTATAATCAGAACTTCCTTCTAGGAATAGGATTGATCATATTTTTCAATTATAATTACTGAGTGGAATTTTTTATTGTAAGCATAATTTAGTCAACAAGTATAAAATGTGTCGCTACGCGACAATTAAAGTTTATAATCTCTTAATAGGTAGAATGATTGTGGAAGAAATGCGGTGAGCAAAGTGGTAAAGCATAGCAGTCGTCTTCTATATAAAATATGCTGCGTTATGCTAGTTTTCACAATTGCAATATCAATTATCCCTAGTCTAAATTATTGCTCATCGATTGCAAACAATAGTGGCCTACAGCTTAAGCCTGTTGTATTGGAGGAAGAACATGAAGTTTACAGCGTTACAGTTAAGGTTTATATGTTTATAGAGCCACTTAAGGAATTAGAGCAAACCAGCCTTATTATGATTTTCACTGTTTTATTTAATTTTTCCCAGGTTTCGAAAATTAAGTTACTGCCACCTGACGGTGAAGACAATCCCATATTTTTCCAACCAGAGAAATTCGTTCGCAAAGTTTCAACTCAAAATACCACTCTTGAAATCGTTTTCCCAACTTCCATACCTTGGATTTTCACCATTACTGCAGCTTCAGACACAGCGGGAAAAGATATTATGTTGAAATACAGCATTTTGATCGATATTATTTTTAGAAATGGATCAGAAAAAGAAGGCAACATCTCAAGTAACTATATACTCATGAAAGTTTTACCCGGTAGTTCTACTTTCCCAAAAGAATTAACACGTCCACTTCTAACATCACTCGTCCTAACATTTTTGTTACCGCTCTTAACCTTCTACGTAAATAGAAGGAGAAGTAAAAAAATTAGATTAAAACTCTTATCTGTCAAGCAACTCCTAGCCCTTTTATTGTTTTTCTACATTCTAATGCCTGTTACCTCCGTGTCCTATGCTAGAGAACCTGCTATTTCGCATCCATTTATAGCCAGCTATTTAGAACTGATTTTCGAGGACGTCTACGATAACGATACCTACATTGCTACGTTTGGAACCCAAGTTTATGTTTGGTTTGAAAAACAAGTTAATTTAAGCAGCGTGATTATAGGAGAAATGAGGCTTACAAGTTTTCCTCTTGAAACAAAATACATTGAGATTAACTTGGAAAAATGGAAAACAAATAATAGCGATGGATGGATTCCTTGGTGGATAAGTCCGAACATTAAGAAGGACGACGCAATTTCAATATTAAATAAAAAGTTAAAAGTTGAGAAATATGGCAACTATTACTATCTTTCCGCTCTCAGAAAAAGCTTTAAACTTTCCTTTGAGAACAAAACTATTCGAATTAGAGCTGAATATGACGCAACGACCGGAATACTTTATAGGTGGATCGAAGAAAACAAGGAAAAAGAGATATTGCATGTATACATTTTAAACTCGTCTCTAGGTCTTGATTTAAGCGTTGCATGGCAATACTACTATATCATGTTCTCTGCAATGATTCTAATACCAACAATTTTAACTTTAATATTTACATGGCCTAAAACCCCCAAGAGGAGAAAAAAGAATGAATACCGTTATCGAGGTTAGTCATGTTTCCAAATACTATGGTGAGTTTCCCGCTGTTAGAGATGTTTCATTTAAAATTCCATCTAAATCGTGCTTTGGGCTACTTGGACCTAATGGCGCCGGGAAAACCACTACTATAAAGATGATTTTAGGACTAATAAAGCCAAATAGTGGCAAAATTTTCGTTATGGGCTACCCTGCAGGTAGCTTAGGCGCTAAAAAACATATAGGCTATCTTCCCGAAAAATTTACCTTTAACGAGAAATGGGCGGTTCTCGATATGCTTACCTACGTTGGTATTCTCTACGGTATGAGTAGGAAGGACGCAGAAGAACGCGGCTTAGAACTCTTAGAATGGATGGGGCTAAGTGGATGGGAATACGAAAAGTTTGGAAGTTTATCTGCCGGTATGAAACAACGTGTAGGCATAACTCAAGCCTTAGTCACCGATCCTGACATTTTAATCCTCGACGAGCCGACTACAAACCTAGATGTAACTGGCAGAGTAGAAATTTTAAAGAAAATAAGAGAACTTGTTGACAGACAAGGCAAAACCGTATTATTATCGACACATATCTTGGCTGAAGTTGAAAAAGTCGCCGATCACGTCGCTATAATTAACAGAGGCGTAACTATCGCTTCAGGCAGCCTTGAGGAACTATCCAAAATTAAAACAATATACCACCTAGAGGTCAATAAACCAGAGATATTAATTAATGAACTCAAAAATAAAAACTTTATTCAAGAACTCAAAGCATCTGGGAAAATAATCACCATAAAAACCACCGATCCTGAAAAATTTGAAAAAGAAGCATTAAATATAATTTTAAAGAAAAACTTGAGGCTCTCTTATTTTTCTCATAAAGGCGAAACCTTAGAAGAACTTTTTACAAGACTAACTGTCGAGGAGGAAAAATGATTGAAAATTTTAGAGTTTTACAGGCAAAAAATTAAAGGCGGGGAAATTTCATCCGAATTAGTAAAGCTTGGAAGACTTTTAAAAGAAGAGCTTAGATTGATGTCTAAAAACAAAAGATTCCTAGTTTTCATAATCTTAATGGTACTTCCAGTAATCATACTAACGGAAATATCTTTGCTGTTTTGGCTTCCAGCATCCAGTCAAAACATAGAGCTAATGAGTATCGTATATAAAGGAAGAGATCTTACAGACGTTTTTTTAAAAGAATTTGAAGAAACTGTAAAATCTCTTTACTTTATGATTATAGGCTACTGGCTTGGTTTCCCAATACTCATAGTCACAGCGATATTTGCTAGTGAATTTATCGCAGGCGAAAGAAGTACAGGAACATTTGA
>Ga0180301_10003191_pt1 | contig 12833 bp, 11 predicted proteins | sample GuaBasSediGuay16_FD_121797 | JGI IMG/M metagenome (GOLD analysis project Ga0180301, IMG submission 121797) | Subseafloor sediment microbial communities from Guaymas Basin, Gulf of California, Mexico - Guay16, Core 4569-2, 12-15 cm | ecosystem: Environmental > Aquatic > Marine > Hydrothermal...
ATTAATAACAGCCATCCTTTATAGAGTCATGCATAGTACTTGGGCAACGTATGGTGAACTAGCAGTAACGTTAGGAGCTAGTGATGAGCAGGCACTAATACTCATGATTAAGCAGGCATTACCCGGAGTTATAGCTGCAGCCATCATGGGATTTTCAAGGGCTATTGGTGAGTTAGGTATCGCATTATTGGTTGGCGGTAATATAAAAGGGTACACTAGAGTGCTTACAACGGCCATAGCTCTCGAAGTATCTAAGGGGAGTTTTGAGCTAGCATTAACTCTAGGTTTAATACTCATAACGACAGTATTAGCATTCTCCGTACTTGCAAGAATTATTGAGAGGTGGTATAAGCTTTGAGTATTGAGTTAAGAAATGTATGGTTTACATATCCAGGTCTTAAGAGATGGGTTTTAAGGAACGTAAATTACGAATTCATAGGTAATAAGACTTATGTAATATTAGGTCCTAATGGCGCTGGTAAAACAACTTTAATGAAGATAGTAGCACTCCTCTACAAGCCAAGTAAGGGTGATATAATTACTTGGGGACGTAATTACTGGAGATTATCTAAGGATGAGAGATTAAGTATTAGAAGGAATATAGTATATGTACATGAGAAACCCATACTACTGAGAGGGCAAGTACTCCATAATATAGCGTTTGGATTAATGCTTAGAGGTGTGAGGCATGAGGAGGCATTAGATAGAGCGTTTAAACTTCTTAAGGATTTAAACCTAGATTACTTAGCCTTAAGGAATACCTCAGCACTTTCCATAGGTGAGGCGCAACTTGTCTCCATAATTAGAGCTATTATTGTGAAACCAAAGATCTTACTGCTTGATGAACCACTAGCTCATATAGATATTGATAAGAGAGAACTAGTGTTAGATATGCTAAATAAATTAAGAAAGAATGACAGGATGACACTACTCATATCAACACATGATATGTACATAACTAAAGTATTGGCTGATGAGGTATTAATCATAAGAAATGGTGTTCTTAGTAAAGCGAGTTAACTCACATTAACTTACCCTAAACTCTCTCCTCCTTATAGACTTAAGTATCTTCTCAAGACCTTCAAGTATTACGTACTGAGTCTCTTCTTTACCTCTACCTTTAAGCATTTCATCGAGAATCATGTAAATCTTAGCGAAAGTTTTAAACACTTTGAAGTAGTCCGTTACGTCTTGATTTACTAATTCCCTCAAGATTTGTGCTCTAAGATCTAGCTCATCATATATTAGCCTAATAGCTCTACGGGGTATCCCCCTCATAGTCGCTATCTTTTCCTCAAGTAGGTAACTAGCACCTCTACCTCTAAACATGAATGTATCATTTGACGGATTCCAAGTAAAGACTGGTATGTAAATGACGGAATCTGCTGCGGCATCGTAACCTAAAATCTCATTAACACTTAGCATCCTCCTAAGCATCACCCCCTCCCTGTATACTGCACTTTGAATTATGACGAAGTTTAGATTATCTAGCTGTGTCTTGGGAACATTTATTGGAGGTGATGTAATTCTTTGAATAAGCCTTATCACGCTACCAGCGTGGAATGTTGATAGTACTGGATGACCTGTATTATGTAAGGCTATTGGGACATCACCACCTATGAAAAGCTCTGTTTCAGGAACGGAAATATCGTAAACATATCCCTCATAGCTGGTTTTTCTTACATTTAGTACTTCCAGAAAAGCTACATCACTCTCTAAAAGTATTTTTAATCTGTTAAGTACCTCTCTTGATTTCTCATCTAACTTTTCAATATGATCCTCAAGGAATTTAACTATTCTCTTAGCTGTTCTTCTAAGAATAAATCTTTGCTTTCCCTCATTATATCTTCGTACGATATAGGTTAGCTCTAAGGGAAGTTTAGATTCAAGATTATTAACCTTAATAATCCTGACTATAGGTTTTAAAGGTATTCTTTCACTCCATAATCTTACTCCCTTAGTCTTAAATAGTCTAACATGAATATCATAGTATTTTCCATACCTTTTATCATTGATTTCGAAAATCTTCGACTCTAAACCTGCTAACCTAGCTAACCATACTAATTGCTTAGCTAATTCTCTATTCTTAGTGGTGTAGACAGCAATTCCTCCTCTAACATTAGTCTTTCTAGCATCAGCCGTAAGTCCCCTAAAGAATTCTCTAATGATAAATCCTGGAGATTCAAAGAGCTCATAAGGTACACGTTTTTCCTGAAGTTTTCTACCAGCAATATACTTTATTAAATATGCTAGAGGGGCATTATATATTCTTACTCTAAAATAACTTCCTCTATCCTTAACAACAATAGATGAATTAAAATCTTTAACTACATTGGCTACCCTTCCAATAAATTCTTTTTCACTAGATCCTAAAGATAAGGATATTATAGGGTTCTTACCCGCTTTTTCCTCAATACATCCATCAGCTAAGTATGTTCCTAATAGGAATGCTAAATCCTCATCCAGGAGTAATTCACTTTTTAAGTACTTACTTCTACCGACCCTTACATATTCGTGCCTAACGTGTTCTACGTTAGCTCCTTTGCATTTCAATAGAATATTATAAACGTTAATTCTTCTAAGGATTTTTTCATTATCACTTCTCTTAACAAATGTTACCAGTAAGTCACCTCTCTTTAATTCACTAACATACTTAGGCTTAATTTCTAATTCATCTTCATCAAGAACGAAAACACTATGAGATCCTGTCGCTCTTAGAACTCCCTTACCTTCATACAATATTTCATATATCTCTGAAACCTTATGCCTTAAGACGTAGTTTATCTTAGACCATCTCACTTTACCATACTTATCCATTGATAATACAAGGTATCCATCAATGTATTTAGGTATTCCCTCTTCATCTTCATTATAAAATTTATCTACAAATTCGCCAATAGGTATAAATTTTACCTCCTCCGTTTTCACATTTTTTATTAATATTGGTGTATCCCATGCAACACTTTGCATTGCTTGGAATGCTACGTTACCTTCAGCACCTCTAATCTCACCAACAATTATGTAGTTAGGTCTCTGTCTTAGTGCTGCCTTTAATAGGTCAAACATGGTTACGCTTGATTCAACACTCCCAGTCTCCCTCGTTAGTTCTCTCACCCAATTATCGTGGGGAACTTGAACTTCAGCTGTATCCTCAATTGTTATTATCTTAGCTGAAGGCTTTATGAATGCTATAATGGCGTTAAGACTCGTTGTTTTACCTGATGCAGTCTCACCAGATATGAAGCCACTCATACCCCCAAGGAGTAGTATCCATAAGTAAGCGGCAACCCTCTCATCAAGGGTTCCCCACTTAATTAGCTGTGTTACTGATATAGGCTTCTTTGAGAACTTCCTAATAGTGAAGTTACTACCCTTCAAGCTAACGTCTCTACCAAAGACTATATTTATACGGCTACCATCAGGTAATGTAGCATCAACTATGGGTCTAGCGTGACTTACAGGCTTACCTATTCTCTCACTAAGCTCTATCACAAACCTATCAAGCTCCTCATCACTCCTAAATTCTATGCTAGTCTCCAACGGACCGAATACCTTATGAACTATGTATACATAGCCTACACCATCACAACTTATGTCTTCAATATATGGATCCTTTATAAATGGCTCTAAAATACCTAATCCCACCTTATCTCTCACTAGGTAATATCTAAGGTATTCATAATCGGCCTTATATACTGGTATGTTTCTGATGTTCCTCTTATTAAGTAAAGTCTTATAATTAATTTTCTCATTAGTAACCTTCACGACTCTATCTAACAACTTTAATAGTAATCTCTTCTTTTCCTCAGGTGTTATCACTATATCCTTCTCACTAATATATTCAGCCATTCTACCCTCAATTAATTCAAATAGTTCCCTTGGTGGTCGTGGGGGTTCTATGGTTACGTACTTCCTATGACCTGATTCACCACCGCCTTGTGGAGTGTATATGTGTACGTATATACCTTCACCTATTGGGTAAAGGATATTTACATTTGGTTTTTTCTTAAGCTCGCTAGGTAAATCACTTACATAAAAGTCTGGATAACCAAGCATTGATGCTATCTCATTAACATACCTAGCTAAGTAAGATACCTTATTCATTTCCTTGAATAATAAGTCAAAATTTAAAGGATACTTAGCCTGCATTAATTGTTGCGGACTCATACCAATCAGCCCAAGTAGGTGATTTTTGAGATCTTTACGCCTATTGGTAATGAAAAGACTATTACGAGGGGCTTTGATGTATCGACATCATCAATTGATGTACATAATTCAACCGTGGCTCCTGGTAACAACTCTATAGCTGTAGTTTCTTTAACTACGTATGACCTATTATTCAAGAGCACCCTATTTACAGTTATTCTGTCGTAAGGAATTAGTAAGATCCTCCTGCTGCTTGTGTTTAAGCTAATGTAGTCTAGTAACATTAATGATCCCCTATCTAGAACTATGGACGAACTTCCCTCATTACTTAAATTCATACATAAAGTACTTCCACTATAAGTTACTTCGCCTATAGCTAACTTAACATTAAGTATCTTCTTCAGATTATTAGCTGAGGTTTGCGCGATACTATAAACATAACTTACATTAGTGCTAAAGATATAAAGGAAAAAAGATATGCTAGCCAGAATTAATATAGCTATTATTGCAGTGACAGCTACGCTTCCTAACGCTGACATAGAGTTAACACCTTGGCTACATATTCTTAATATATGTAATCAGTACTCGTAGCTGTTGACTAGTGAACGAGTTACTTAGCAGACTTAGCATTAGATTAAGTAACGAATAATAACATCTACTACTAGACGAGTAAATTGTGAAACTATGTCTCTAAGAAGTAGAAGCAGCACTCTTGGTAAGTAGTAATTAAGTAACTCAAGATAACTTCATGAATCATTACGACTATAGGGCGCCTTCATAATTACAACTACATAAATCTACTACTCTTAAATATCGGGATTAACAATGAGCAGTGCTTCAGTAGTTATTGAGGGTATAATGATGATAGCAGCCATAGTTACCGCCTCAATATTTGCTTCATCATTCTTAACGAAGATTATGGAAATGAGTGACGTAATGAATAACATAGCTAAGGGTTATAAAGAAAAGTTAAAAACTAATTTAATGATTATATATGCTACGTACCTTAATACGTCAAATAACTTCGTAGTCTATGCTAGGAATATAGGTGAGTCTTCAATATTCATTAAGAGATTAAACATATACTTTGGAAACGATGTCCAATTAGATCTCTATATCTACGATTATGATGGTTCACCCGAGCCTGGCGAGTGGTATTATGATGAAATTGATGGTATAAGTGATGGTTTATGGAATCCTGGTGAAACTTTAGCTATATACATATGTAACGTAACCTCAATCAGACCCCCTTACATAGTCAAGATCATAACACCTAGTGGCTATAAAGTTGAAGAAACATTCGCACCTATAACCTAACTTAGCAGGTGATCGATTGTGAAGTTAAACTTAGATAAAGCAACGCTCATTCAAGTATTAGCGGTAATTATTGCTGGCTTAATTATTTCACTATTCATTGATCCGAGAATCAAAATTATACCCTTAATGCTTTCAGTAAGTATAGCGTTAATTAGGCTCGTAACTAAAGGTAAACGTAAGCTTTTAGGTATCGGCTATGAAGTTAATGAGGACCTGATATACCTTATAACACATATGTACGCTGTATCGACTGGTAGACCACCTCACAGAAGGCTCTTTATGCTTGATACTTGGGCTGGTAGTTATGGTGGTTATGATTCAATTTTACGTAGAATTGCCGTACTAGCAGTTGATTGGGGTTACGGGTTTGCTAAGGCAATTAGGATAGTGACTAGGAAGCTAGGTAATAAGGTTTTTAGGGATTTCTTATTAAGGCTTGGTGAATTACTAGCCATAGGTGAGGAACCAATAAGATTTCTTGACATAGAACGTAGGGCGTTAATAACGGAATATCAAGCTCACTATGTAAGGATACTTGAAGCATCTAAACTCCTATTAGGTGTTTACACGTCAGGTGTTTCAAGCGCAATATTTATAGTTATAACGTTTATGATATTTGTATTTTTATTCTCCATACCTTCCCCTATGGTTGTGCTTGTATATTTAGCTATAGCGATATCACTCTTTATACTGGCTTACATACTTTATAGAGTACTACCTCGTGATAGGGTTACACACAATCTTAAGGGCGTAAAAATACCTGAGAAAGTGAAGTATAGAATACTACTAATTGTAGGGTTGACACTCTCTATCATTGTAGGAATAGTTGTTTATAAGGTTATCAATGATCCATATCTTGCAATCTCAGCAGCTGCTGCACCATTAATAATACCTGGATTTTATGCTAAGAGGATAGAAAAGAGAATTAGGGAAATCGAGTCTTTCTTCTCAATATTTGTAAGAAGCTTTGGTTTGACATACTCAGTGATTCCTCATACAGCAACGGCATTGGCCTCTACATTAAGAAGCAGTTATGGACCACTAACAATATACCTGAAAAGATTGCTTGCAAGGATTAATGCGGGTATTGAGCCTAAGGTAGCTTGGTACCACTTTATTGGTGAAACATGGAGTGAGATGGTTAGACGTAACATCAACATATTATATGACTCAATAAGTACTGGTGCTGATTTAGCTAGGGTAGGCACTGTACTTAGTGAGACAACGTTTAAGTTACTAGACATTAGAAAGCAGAGAGTACAGGTATCTAAGGCATTTGAGTCAACCATATATGTTGTTCACACATTATTCTCAGCAATACTCTCATTTATACTCTCATTACTTACAATATTTAATGAAATAATATCAAAATTGCAAAGCATAAGTGGTGAGATAGCTACGGTGATCCCCTTTAGACCCACGACTTTAGATTTAGCACTAAGTATTACGCCAATATTCATAATAATATTGTCAATACTTAATGCATTGGTAATAAAGATATCTCAAGGGGGTATGTATGAGACCATATTAGTCCCTTTAGCTATATTACTAGCCATTAGTGGTATTGTTATGTGGTGTGTTTCAATGTTTTCAACGGGTATATTCTCGAGTATAACAGGATTATCGAGCCTCCTAGAGATTACACCGAAGTAAGTACTTTAATAAGATTGTTAATTACATTCCATAAGAGAGTCACTATGGCTGTAATCGAGAATAGAAATAAAGCTACTCCTAAGGCCACTAATATAAATCCTAAAGCGAACCTCCCGCCACCCATTAAGTTTAGTATATACCTAACACCGAAAGTGACAAATATTATACTTATGGGTAATGTTAGTAACGCTATTATCGCTCTTAACATTTCATTATTTAAGACCTCATGAAAGAAACTAGCTACGTCGGGATAATGAGTTATTAAGTAAGTCACTGTATAAACCATTAAGAAAAAAAGTGCTAATAATACGATATCAGTTAATAAATCTCTTTCACTCATTCACTTCCACCAGTAGTCGCTGTCTTACCCTATCCTATACTTCGAGAGGTAGTCTAAATATCTTAGGTAATGGGTATGAAGCCCAATACCATATGTGCCTATATTATTGTATTAACGTTCATAATTATGAATGTAGGTGTAATCACCTTAAATGCATTAACATTCATGAACAATATTATTGAGTCAATAACTTACGACTTACCAGTTAATGGATACTTAGTCAGTGTAGAACTTAGTGTTCTTAATACTACATGGATACCATCTAAGCCTGTAATTATGGAGTACAAAATTAAGGTTAAGGAGATGAGTAAACCATTAAAGGAGCTTCTAGTACTTCTTAAGGTTAATGTTAACACTATAGATTATAGCGATATAGCAGGTACGTACGTGCTAGCTAAAATACGGGATTATAGTACATATACAGGTAAAATAAGAATTTTTATGCCAAGCTCCATGCTATACATACTTAGTAAGATAAGTTTTATTGATATCATGCCTACACTAATAGTAATTGCAGAAAATCGTACCTACACATTTAACTTAATACCTCATAGATTAATTATTAATAATTCCCTAACTAAGGAGGTACTAATAGGGAATTGTTCATCAAGTCTTGATAAAAGAAAACCCATAGAACTCTGTATATATTCATACTATCTAAGGAATACAGAAGTAGCTAAGGAGACCATATCGCTCATAGTATCCATTAAGAATCAAGGTGATGAATCTCTTAAGAGTATTTTAACTATAGTCACTGGTAATTTAATACTTAGTTCGAAAGTTATTAATATTGATAAAGGGTTAGAAATATATGTACCCATTCCTTTGCAAGCTTTATTAAGTATCATTAAAGATGATGTTACTAAATTAGACGTGCGTATACTCACATTAAACATGTCAAAAGTTGTAAGTACTTCACTACCTATACCATTGAATATAAAGTTTTCTAAACCTGTTATAGCGTTAAGAGACGTCCCAACATTAGTATTTGAAGGTGATAGTATCACATTTAACATTGAGTTACGTAATCCCAATATACTACCTCTTCACGTCCATAACATCCTTTTAACGGTAGGTAATACAAGTATTAGATGCTCTAAATTCCCAAATGTAGTATTACCTAAGGATACTGTTGAGTTAAGTTTTAGGCTGAAACCGAATAACAGCGGAAGCTATACACTTAAACTAAGTCTTAATTACAGTATAAACACCGAAAATAGTACAATGATTACTGAGCTAGGTTCAATTAAAGTCATTAAGGCCCTAACTATCACTGTCACGAATAAATTCATTAGAAGGAATGAAGTCATGAATATTGAGGTCATAGCCTTTAAACCTTTGAAGAATATCGTGCTTATAGCTGAGAGGGATAATAACACGTACAGATTAACTTATGTTGGCTCATTTCCCGAGCCAGGTAATGAGGTCGTAAACGTTCCCATTACATTAGAACCAGGCAACTACACGTTATATGCCATGAGCATAACAGACAATGTAATTAGTAACGGGATTAACATAACAGTACTAAATGAAAATGTTAGCAATAACTTAAAGAAGTCATCTAAATACTCAAGTAAAATTACTAATACGGTTATTAAAGTACTTGAGGTATCCAATGAAGTATGTGCAGGATGCAATGTAAGCATAAAGCTTATACTAAATAATAATGTTAGTAATGTAAACATTAAACTTTATAGATATGAGGAGAGATTTAGTCCTCCTTGGATATTACAGCCGCTCCTTAATATTAAGGAATTAGGTAATAATACCTATGAACTAATATTCAAGGCGCCAACAAAGAAAGGTATGTATACATATAAAATTGAATTAGCAAAAGGCGGCAATATTATCGGAAGTAAAAATGTTTATATAAATGTAGTATCCGGAAAAGGTCTAACCGTAGGTAAACCACTCATACCGCCTGAATTATTTTACCCCATAATAGCTACTAGTGCCTTAGCATCATTAATTCTATTTAGGAGATATAGCAAGAGAAGGGAGTAAGTAATTTCGATTAGTAGTATAATCATTAGCATTCATTAACTCTCAGTAGTCGCTGTAACACTCCCATCTTTTAGTCTCATCCTCAACGGTTAAACTTGGGTGCGAACCTTGTGGAGTAAGCTAGAGTTACTTAGGAATATCGATAGTATTATAGACTTTAGCAGAGCTACAGCACAGTTAAGAATATTAATAGCTATTGATAGAGAATCGTTAACGGTTGATGAAATAGTTGATAGAACAGGACTTAGAAGGAAAACAGTATTGGATGCTCTAAGAAAGTTAGAATTAAAAGGTGTAATTAAGAGAAAGGACGGTAGATATTTACTAACGGATATGGGTAGGTCAATATATGAGACATTAAATAACCTCATACTTAGTGATAAAAATGTTACTGATTTAAGTAGTGTGAGGAGCTTAAAACCATTTCTATATGATCTATATACTGATATTTTAAGTATAGCTTACATGCTGGAAGTGATAAAAATCATTGGTAAGAGGAGTAAGTCTAGAGCTTGTGTTGATGAACTTGCACTAAAGATAGGTGTTTCAGAGGCTACATTAGAAAATCATCTAAGAAGGTTCAGTGAGGGTAGAACTGTAGTATTTAAAAGGATAGATGATAAGACTAGAGGCTGTATAGTTTATGAATTAACGGAACTTGGAACTACTCTATATAGGAAATTATATTCAAGGAGAAGATTATTACCAACATTAAAAATATGGATTAAGGCTATTTTAAGACTTAGGTAATTACGATGTTACATACAGCAATAATACTACTTATAGTGAGTGCTATACTGTGGATAACTCTATTCATAGCCTTAAGGATTAATTTGAGGACCAAGGGCAGGTTTGACATAGGGGGCGGTGAGGCTCCCTATATGAGTGAGCCATGGAGCCCGCAGGAAGAACTCCAAACGCTAAATAGTATGAGCAATCAGGATGCCAAATTGTTAGAAAACATCTATAATGCTGGTTCAATTAGCACGTTAGACGAACTTGAACTTCTAACCAGGGAATCCACTCAAGTATTAGCTGATAGATTGAGAAGGCTTGAGGAATTAGGGCTCATTGTAATGACTAATGCAGGTCATTATGAAGTCACCGAGTATGGAAGGAAGTTATTAGAGAGATATAAAGAGAAATTAGCGTTAAAGAAAAAAGAAGAAGAGCTCTTAGAATCATAGCTAGGACTTAATTAGTCGGCACCAGGTAGTACCGCCTCTGTGTTAAAGTATGTCCCCCTTAATACAGGAGACCAGCGGTTGAAGTGGGCGTAGGGTATTAAAAGCTTTCTCTCCTCGACAATCAATCGCTGCTTCATTTGATAACTATATTATAGAATGGCTTTAAGATGATTATGGATGAGGATCTTGAGTCGAGCACAATTAGACGACATTCTCGTTAAACTGGAGAAGATAAGAGCTTTTGACAGCATGATAGATTTCTCTAAGTCGAGGATACAGTTGGACATAGTTCTCCAACTAGCAATTACACATAAGCCTCTGTCAGCTGACGAAATATCAAGGAATATAGGTCAAAGGAAGAAGCCCGTCTTAGATGCTCTTAGAAAGCTTGAGTTAAAGGGAGTAATAAGGAGAACTGAAGCTCATAGAAATATTTATGAATTAACAGATTTAGGTAGACAAATGGTCAATGATTTAGCAGCTATACTAGGTGCTTCGAACCTCAAGGATGTAGTTAGGAATAGAATGTATGGTAAGGTTAGTGCAAGGGACCTCATAAAGGTTATCATACCTGTACATTACCTCTACGAGGTCCTCATAGCTCTAGGTACTGCTAAAAGACATGAACTACCCTTAGAAACCTTAGCGAACATTGCTGGTATTTCTCCTCAGAGACTTACAGTGTATCTAGACCCTTATAGTGACTCAAAGAGTGAAATCAGATTATTCAAGAGGATTAAAAGAGACAGAATTACATCAAAAGTATCATATCTACTTCTAGGTCGTAGAAGATCTCAGATATATTATAAACTCACAGGCCTAGGTTTAGAATTATACTATAGGTTACCCATATACATGAAGTTAAAGAATAATAGATTTGTGGATATAGTAAGGAAGTTCTTTGGATACTACAGTCCTAAGTCAGTACTGTTTAAGTTATCCCTCATAGATATATTACTGTGTGGTCTTGCTATCAGTTTAGCATTGATCTTCACGTCGTCTCTTACCTCCTTAATAATTATTTCACTACTCACTGCAAAGATAGCGCTTTCGCTTTTCGTCATTATGTCCCTAAGATAGTGAGTCAGAGAATAAACTCTTCTTCAGATCTCTCTGTTGAAAAATTTTTATATTTTTATATACCCTCCACTCTACAGGGGTTAAATTACCCATATGAGGAGTACATGATGCTAGAACCTGCACTCTCATTATTAGTTGATGGAAGAACTGTGAATGAAGCTGTTGTAATTGACTCTAAAGGAAATATGCTATGTTACCCATGTCTACAGACTCTAGTGTTAAAGCTTAACAATATTGATTTAGGATTAATTAACAAATTAGTGGAATTAAATGTGCTAAGAATCTGTAAGAGCTTCTTGTCTCTTTATTTAAAAAAGCATTCATTAGCTATAATACCCTTACCATCAAATAAGGTTCTAGTACTTTGTATAAATCAGGAATACGAAGCCGAGAGAGTAGCTAGTGAATACTTAGGAGCAATAATTAAGTTTCTAAAATTAATGCCAGAAAGCAGTAATAATAAAACCATTAGTTCTAAGTATAATTATGACGTTAATAATAAGCTATTTAATGGAGTTAATTCATCAATTCCCTTCGATAAATTAAACAAGTTAATTTTAGGTAGAATTATCTCTGCGGCTTTGGTATTAACAAATTTAGGTGAGGTCTTAGATAGGTTTGGATCGATAAGACTAAGTAAAGAAGTAATAAAAGCCTTAGTTGAATTTCACAATAATATCATCAAATACTTGGAGTATAAAATAGCACGTATAGTGAACGAGAAGTTTAATGTAATTTTAATACCCTTCGGCCCTCAAGGGGAAATCCTCGTTATTGCTGAGGTGGGCAAGGAGGTGTCAACAAAGATAATACTTAGAAATATAGGAATAGCCTATAAGTAGTGCCAATATAGTGGGGAATCTACGCATTAACGTTTGAAGTCGACATGTAGACATTAATTTCTGTGTGTGGTAGAATACATGGTGCTAGAGTGGATTCAGGTACTATTAGTGCAGCATTACTCTCATTAGTACTTATATTACTATACATACTTGGCACCAGTATAACTTTAATTAGTATATTAAAGAGCGGCGTTAAGAGCCTCATAAATGATATAGTCAACTTCGCCAGTAAGGTATTTGACACAATTAAGAATAACAGTGCAA
>Ga0180301_10003192_pt1 | contig 12832 bp, 10 predicted proteins | sample GuaBasSediGuay16_FD_121797 | JGI IMG/M metagenome (GOLD analysis project Ga0180301, IMG submission 121797) | Subseafloor sediment microbial communities from Guaymas Basin, Gulf of California, Mexico - Guay16, Core 4569-2, 12-15 cm | ecosystem: Environmental > Aquatic > Marine > Hydrothermal...
AAAGCCAACCCAAAGGCTGTTTTGGGAAAGGTTCTGGCAGAGAGACCAGAGCTGAGAGGAAAGGTTTCAGAAGTGAGGAAAGAGATAGAGGAAGCGGTAAAGAAAGTGAACACAATGAGTTTAGATGAGCAAAAAAGGGAACTGGAAAAAATAGCGCCTGAATTGATGGTTAAAGAGGAGAAAGAAGAAAAGGATTTGCCCGAAATTCCAAAAGCAGAGAAAGGAAAGGTTATAACAAGATTTGCTCCTGCTCCAACAGGCCCTCTTCATATAAGCCATGTTTTAAGAGCTGTAACAATCAATTATTTGTATGCAAAAAAATACAAAGGCAGGTTTTTTGTTAGGATAGATGACACAGACCCTGCAACAGCAGAAGAAGAGTTTTATGACATGATTCTTGAGGACTTGGAAGCCTTGAATATAAAACCCGACAAGGTTTTCATACAATCGGACAGAATGGAAAGATATTATAAATATGCAGAAGAGATGATAAGGAAAGGGTTATTTTATGTGTGTTTCTGTCCTGCTGAAAAATTCAGGGAGCTGAAACTTAAGAAAAAGGGGTGCGAATGCAGAGAGTCTTCTGGAGTTAGGGAATGGAAAGAGATGTTGAAAGGGAAGTATAAAGAAGGTGAGGCTGTTGTGAGAATGAAGACATCAATGAAAGAGGAAAACCCCGTGTTGAGAGATCCGCCAATGTTAAGGATATCTGAACATCCGCATCCAAGAAAGGGAGAAAAATACAGGGTCTGGCCCTTATACAATTATGCGAGTGTGATTGACGACCATGAAATGGGTATAACCCATATTTTCAGAGGCAAAGAGCATGAGAACAACACAAGAATTCAGGAAAGGGTTTATATGTATATGGGTTGGAAAACGCCCGTGGTTATAAATTTTGGAATGATTCATTTGCCTGGAATGAAGCTGCATAAAAGGGATATAAAAGAAATGATAAGGTCAGGTAAATTTTCTGGGTGGGATGATATAAGGCTTCATACCGTCAGGGCGCTGTTAAGAAGGGGCTTTGTCCCGGAGGCACTGGAAAAAACTGCGATACAGTGCGGGCTTTCAAAGTCTGATATAAGGTTTACGTGGGAGATTTTGGAGGGGCACAACAGGAAAATAATAGATTCCAGAGCAAACAGATACATGGTTGTGATAGAGCCTGTGAGGATAAGCATTCAAAACGCGCCTGAAACAGAAAAAGTGGAAATTGATTTGCATCCGAGTTTTCCGGAAAGGGGGAAGAAAACAGTTCCTGTCAATACTGAAAAGGTTTTTGTTTCAAAAGAGGATTTTGAGAAATTTAAGGGAAAGGAAGTGAGGCTGAAAGGAATGGGTAATGTGAGGCTTGGAAAAACAGCAGAATATACAGGGAATAAGATAAAAAGGGAAATGCAAAAAATTCAGTGGGTTTCTGAGCCCAACGTAAGGGTTGAAATTCTTACGCCGGAAAAAACATTAACAGGTCTGGGGGAACCCGAAATGAAAAAACTGAAAACAGGCGAAATAATTCAGATGGAAAGAACAGGATTTGGAAGAGTGGACGGTGTTAAAGAAAAGGTAACAGTTTGCTTTGCGCATAAGTGATTTTTGGTTCGTTGTCAGCCCATGATGTTTGAAAGGGCTTCCCTTATTAATTGACCGAACATGCTGCTTGAGGCTATTGCAATAAGCATGTAGATGAATATGCCTACTATCAGCATTTTTCCTGCAAGATACCACTGGGATATTTTGTTTTCACCCTCGCTGATTTTTGTAAGAAATATCGCAAGGATTATTATGACTTCAATGACATAAATGCCTATTATCATCTGAAACATTGCTGGCGACGTGGAAGGCGCACCGCCAAAAACCTCGGCCACGCTTAAGAAACCGGGAAGCTCTCCGCCGTATCCCACCATCCCTTCAAGATACACACCCAGCTGAACAAGAACCTGGATGATTATGTCTGCAATGCTTACTATTAAGCCCGTAATCAGAGGCGTAAGAAAATAGGCCTGAAATTTCATTGAAGAGGTTGTTTCTGAGAGAAGTTCCCTTATATATTCCTGGGTTTCGCGTATGTTTTTGAGGTATCTGGAAATTCTGAACATTGCTTCAGAGGCGTAAATCACGCCCTTTCTTGCCGTGTCAATAACAGCGTACATTATGTTTTTTATCAGTTTGGAAGGATAGTATCTTAACGCGCCGTATTGCTTGTCAAAAAAGGCAGAGTAAAAAGTCATTCCGAAGTTTCTTATGTTTTTAAGAGCGATTTTAAACAAACCCGAGATCTCAAGGTCTTTAACATCGTCTATACATTTTTCTATTGCAAGCTCTGGCGGTGTTCCGCCTGCTATTCTGTTTCCCAGCTGGAAAAGGGCTAATTCAAACTGCGTTTCAATGTTTTGAATGCCTTTTTGAGTTCTTATTCTCTGGTAATTTGAAAGAATGAAATGAACAGAAAGGGCGCAAGCTATACCAAATATTATAAGTATTGACATGCTGAGGGTGTAGATTGCAGTAAATGAGTCCGGATAGTTTACAAGCTCCGGCTTTCCGTCAGCACCGATTGGAGGTATTAGATATTGCGGGTTTTGAAGAAAATAGGTGACTGGTAAAATAAGGAATCCTATTAATACTAACAAGGAAATAGGCCAAACAGGTATTGGTTTTTTTTTCAGGAAAAACTTACCCGGCGGCGGGAGTTCAGGATGGTGGGAAACATCCACCTGAGAAAATGTAACAGGCCTTTTGCTAAGGGTGTTGTTTATGAACCAGACAATAAGGATTGGTAAAACTATGTCATAGGCCAGAACAAAATGAAAAGGTGAAACAATATCTGACATGAAAACCGCCGCCAACGGCGCCATTATTGTTCCCAGTATGGGAAGGACAATGCCCATCATGTGTATAACCATAACGGGTAAATGCAGGTCTTGGGCGTAGTGTTTCATTCTGGTTTTGGTTCCTTCTAAAATTACGTTCAGGGCTTCGTCAAGTGTTTCTTTTCCCTTTTCAACGGTTTGGGTTTCGGAATCCCTTATCAACCTCAGTGCTTCTGCAAACTCCTCATTCTCCGGCTTCCATTTGACAATATAGTCTGTCAAGGCCTCGGAAGCAGAATAGTATCTGCCCATTTCTATGTCCCACAGCAATCTTCTCATATCCCATGCGAGCGCACCGGAAATGTTTGCTGCGGTAAATCTCAAGGCATTCTCAAGGTTAGGAGAAACCCTCATGGCAACAACCATGTAAAGAATTGCAAGAACAACTTCTGAGCTCGCCTGGATTCTGAGTTTTTTAACAAGGCTTGAGGGATACGTATAAAAATAATAACCCAAACCCAGACCAAAGGCGGCAATAAAAAGGGTAAGAACAAGATTGGAGAAAAGAACACCAAGCAGAATGCCTGAAACAACCGAAACAAGTATTGTTAAAATAAAGAGGGACATCACATCTGCTGGCGTGACCTGAAGTTCTGCGAATGCTATTGCTTTTTCAAGCTGTTTTCTGCTGTTTTCATCGGGATTCATTACAAGGACCTTGGAAGCAGAACTCGCTAACCTTTCGTACCAGTTTGGTTTTCTTTTTTTCTGGTGCTTAAAAAGCCTGTATTCTCTGGAAGAAATTATTGGTTTTGCTCTTCTCGGGGGAAGAGAAATCCTTGGTGTTTTACTCTCTGTTGCTTTTTTCTTTTTGAAAAAAACCATATATATATTTTTGGTTAATTTTGTATATTAAGGTGAGAAGGAAGGTTAAAAAATATAACAGTGTTATATTATGAACGCATTCAATCTCCTGAAACCAGAATTGAAAACCTTAGTCAAAAAACGATTTAAAAAACCCACGCCTGTTCAAAAAGAAGTCATACCTGAAATCCTTAAAGGACATAACATCCTGACCATATCAGAAACCGGTTCTGGAAAAACAGAGGCTTGTCTGCTTCCTGTCTTTAACCTTTGGTTGAAAGAAAAACCAAAACCAATCTCTATCCTTTACATCACGCCTTTAAGAAGCCTTAACAGGGATTTGCTTAAAAGGGTTTTGTGGTGGTCCCAGGAACTGGGTTTTGATGTGTCCGTAAGGCATGGTGATACCTCTGCTTATGAAAGGAAGATGCAAACAGAGAACCCGCCTGATATGCTTATCTCCACACCGGAAACCCTGCAGTCTGTTCTTGTGGGTAAAAAAATAAGGGAGCATCTGAAAAACATAAAATACATAATAATTGATGAAGTTCATGAGCTTGTGCCAAGCAAAAGAGGCCTTCAGCTTTCTGTTGGTCTGGAAAGGCTGAAAGAGTTAATGAAATCTGATGCTCAAATTATAGCGCTTTCAGCAACCGTGGGAAGCCCTGAAAGGGTTGCAAGGTTTTTTTCTCTTGACTCAAGACCACACAAAATAATCAATGCAATAAAAACAAAAAAGATGCGCATAGAAGTTGAGTGCCCGAAACCCGAGCCTGAAGACGCAGCAATAAAAAACAAGGTTTTAACAGGCATTGAAACAGCTGCAAGGCTGAGAAGGGTTATAGAACTTATCCATTCGGGAAAATCTGTTCTAACCTTTACAAATACAAGAGAGTTTGCAGAGGTTCTTTCATCAAGAATAAAGGTAATGAACGAGCAGCTTGCAATAGAAACCCATCATTCATCCCTTTCGAAAGAAGTGAGAATAACAGCTGAAAGGAATTTTAAGGAAAATAAACTGAAATCCCTGATTTGCACCTCCAGCCTTGAGCTTGGAATAGATATCGGAAGCATAGACCTTGTTGTTCAGTATCTTTCTCCAAGACAGGTTTCCAAGCTCCTTCAAAGAGCGGGCCGCTCTGGCCACACTATTGAAAAAACTTCAAAAGGCATTATAATTTCTTCTGACCCAGACGATTGTTTTGAATCCACTGCTATAGCGTATATGGCTGCACACAACCGTATAGAACCTGTCAGGTGTTATGAAAAAGCCTATGATGTTCTTGCGCACCAGATAGTTGGCTTGGCTCTGGAAAAATATAAAATAACCCACGATGATGCGTTTGAAATAATAAGAAGGGCTTATCCGTTCAGAAACCTAAGCAAAGAGGATTTTCTGGAAACCTGCCTGCTTTTGCAAAAACTCGGCATTCTCTGGGTTCATTCCAAGTTTTCTGATGTTCCTGTTTTGAGGAGAAGAAAAAAAGCATGGATTTATTACTACGGGAACCTTTCAACCATTCCTGATACAAAAACTTATCAGGTCGTGGATGTTGTTTCGAACAAGCCTGTTGGTTCTCTCGATGCTGAGTTTGTTGCACTGCATGGCACTCCTGGTTCTTCTTTCATTACAAAGGGCCAGCCCTGGAGAATATTGAGTGTGGGAAAGAAAAAAATTCAGGTTGAGCCTTTAAAGGGGTTGCATGGAGCTATACCTGCATGGGAAGGCGAGCTTATTCCTGTTCCTTATGACGTTGCTCAGGAAGTCGGGCGCATAAGAAGAGAGATTTCAGAGCTTCTTCCGAAAGGCAAGAAATTCGTAATAAAGCATTTAATGGAAAAATACCCTGTAACCAAAGAAGTCGCAGAAACGCTTTACAACACAATCAAAAAACAAAAGAACTGGGGCACTGTCCCTGATGAAAAGGCAATTCTTTTTGAAAGGTTCAGTGACGGGAAAGAGGTATGGGTTGTTATACACACCTGCTGGGGTTCTCTTGTGAATGAAACTATCGGGAGGGTTATCTCTTCTCTGGTTGCAAAAAGGGTTGGTTCTGTTGGCGTGCAAACAGACCCTTACAGGATTGTATTCAAGCTTCAACGGCTTGGTGACTGGAAAGATGTTTTTCTTGTTCTCAAAAATCTCAGACCAGAAGACATTAAAGAGGTTTTGAACGAAGAGCTTCCGAGAACAGAGCTGTTTGCATGGAAATTCATTCATGTGGCAAAAAGATTCGGTATCATTTCAAGGGATGCTGAGTATGGCAAGGCATACATAAGAAAGGTCATTGACGCTTACCGAGGGAGTCCTGTGTTCAGGGAGGCTTTGAATGAAATATATCAGGAGAACCTTGATGTGGAAAAATCAACAGAGGTATTAAAAGAACTTGGAAAAAAGAAAATAATAACTGAGCCGGGTTTGTCTCCTCTGGGAGAGGCAGGAATTGTGAGAAAGTATGAGATATTTGCTCCGGAAAAGCCCAAGAGGGAGATATTCCATATATTCAAAAAAAGGCTGCTGGAAACAAGAGTCGGTCTTGTATGCGTTCACTGCGGCAAGTGGGCAACAATTCAGGAAGCGGGCGAAGTTCCTGAAAAAATCCGCTGTCCTTTATGTGAGGCAGGCTTTGTGAGCGTTGTGCCTTCAAAATATGTTCTGGGAGCGCAGGAACTTGCAAAAAAGGCCCTGTCAGGAAAAAGGCTTTCTAAAGAGGAGGAAAAACACTGGAAATATATGGAGGACACAGCTTCTCTTGTTATATCTTCAGGGAAAAATGCTGTTTTATGCCTTGCTGGAAAAGGAATCGGGCCGAGAACAGCAGGAAGAATCCTGGAAAAAATGCTAAAAGGCGACGACCTCCTGAGAGAAATCCTGGAAGAAGAAAAAAAATACGCCAGAACCCGAGGCTTCTGGAAGAGTTAGGGGTTTTGGATTGGTGGAAATTAAATAGTTTGCTAGGAAACATTGCGGGTAATTGGTGTTATGTCTAATTGCTCGGTCACAAAAATTTTATAAAAATAGGAAAATTAATTTATGACTATGATAAATAAGAGTAAACTAATAGAAAAATGGAAAAGAGAAACTGAGAAACGTTATGAACCTCCAATCGATTATAGAATAATCTTTAATGAATGTGTTAAAAATTGTGCTAGTAAAGAATATACTTTACTAGATATTGGCACAGGCACAGGAAAAGTTATTTTTGAAAATGAATTATTTAAATTTTATAAAAAAGTTATAGGAATTGACATAGAACCAAGAATGATTGAAATTTGTAAGGAAAAAGTAAAACAATTGGGTTTGAAAAATGTAGAATTTTACATTGCAGATTCGACCAAAAAGATAGATTTTGAAGATGAAAGTTTCAATGTTATAACAGTGATGTTTGCTCCATTTAGTTTTGAAGAAGTATCAAGATTGTTATGTAGAGGTGGATATTTTATTTGGCTTTGTGGAATAAGAGGAGATCATAAAGAAGTAGTTGAACTGTTTCCAGACAAGGTTGAATTAAAGAGTGAAAACTTCGAAGAAAAAGAAAAGAAGCTAAACAAAGTTAGATTAAAAGTTACTGGATACAATATATTGAAGTATAAATGGATTTTTCCTGATATTGATGTCCTGAAAGAGTTTTATGAAAAAATCTTCCTAAAAGAAATATTCAAAAAGGAGGGGAAGAGATTAGAGAAATTAAAAACGCATAACAAAGAAATTTCACTAACTAGACGTATTTGTACAATAATAGCAAGAAAGATATAAGTGCACCTCGCAACTCAAAATCCTTCGGATTTTGCCCTTTGGGAGACATAACAGCGGGTAAACGGCTTCATTCGCTCCCGCTCATTCCGTCCAAAGTTTGCTATCACAAACCTTCGTTTATCCGCAACACGTTAGGCGACATATTACTCGGCGGATGCTTAAATTAATTTCTAATAGGTGTTGGGCTTTTTATGATAAACATAATCTTTGCTCGTCATTAATTTTTATTCCATAACTTTTGCTATAGATCAAATATTTGAGTTTGGTCTAATGAATATACTATAATGTCCCGTTACTCCAAGTGGTTTTCCACCTCTTGTTTCTAACTCTGTGTATGTCGTTCTATCCATTTCTCGACCGTATGTAACTATAAATGGCGTGTCTTTTATTGTTGTTTTTCCCTGAAAAAGAATTCTCATTTCACCATTTATTACATCTTCTAATTCTTTCAGAGCTTCTTTCCCATTATTTACTGAAAATTTTTTCTGCCTCCAGTCCATAAATCCTCCAGCAACAAGATCCCAATAAAGACCAATTATTTCTACTTTACATGGACCATATGTTTCTATTTTATCAAAATCTTCTTTAGCAATAGGTTTCCCTTCTGTGAACGGTTCATATAATTTTCCATCAGAGTCTGCTATTCTTTTAAGATAACTGGCCCATTCTCTATAATGCTCTTTTCCTTCGGTAAAATCTGGTACGGTTTCTATAACCTTTTGAATTATCATTTTCATAACCTCCCCAAAGTTTATTTACTATACAGTTATAGCTATACTTATATAACTAATTTTCTCCTGCATATGCAGGAAAAATAGAAAAATTTATATAGAACTGATAATTAAATTTCTCTATGTGGGTAGCAAAATTCAAAATCTGGCATAAAAATTGTTTGCTTAGGCCTAAGTGCGTTAAGCATAAAGTAACGGATTTTGTCTATTTAATCAATTCTTGGAAAGAAAAAAAGAAGTTTTATTATACAGAATTGCATATTTTACAAGGCACAGAAGAAAATAAAAAGAAGTTTATCAGGGATTTAAAAAAAGAAAAATCAATAAAGAAATTAGAGCAAAAAGGTAATTACATTTTTACTCTTAATGAAGAACCAATTGAAAAACAATATTATTCTCCTGTTTTTGATCCAAAAATAATTCAAGTAAAGCCAGTTGCTCAAAGAACTGATGGTTTTGAAGATTGGGAATTGGCTTGTTGGAATAAAGAAACATTAATGAAAATTATGGATATTCCTGTTTTTGATGTCAAATTGATTTATATTAAGCAAACAAAACTAGCAGATATATTTATGCCACACATCTTTCCTAAACTTGCTCCCAAACAAAGAGAAGCAATTGAACTTGCAGTAAAATATGGGTATTATGAATATCCAAGGAAAATTGACCTGGAAAAATTAGCCAAAATAGCAAAAGTAAAAAGACAGACATTTCAAGAAAATCTTAGACGAGCAGAGAAAAAATTAATTCCTTTCTTAACAGAAAGTTTGAGTTAAAGCCCCACACCCTTAATTCTTATATTTATTTTCAAGTGCGCGTCCGCCCTGCGTCATACGCCTTCGAAACGCTTCGCATTTCTCGGGGATGCTTACGCTTAAACCCTCGCTCCACCCAAATCCCTAACGGAAACTTCGTTCATCCGCATTTTATCCCCAACCCATGCTCCTTGTCACTTAAAAACATTTAAACCAGCAAAAACAAACTTAATTTTATGAAGCTTGAATGTTTTGGTGTTGGGATTTTGGTGTTGGCGGTGATAGGAACAGTGTTTATAAGCGGCTGCATTCAGCAATCCGGACAGGAAACTTATCAGGTAACGCAGAACCAGAAAATTCAGGAACCGAAAACAGAGATCAATTTAGAAAACAACGGGCTTAAAGTGAAAATCTCGCCCACAGAAGATAAAAAGGTCAGCGGTGTAGTGACAGTAACTTTGCAAAACATTCCAAGTGAAACCACAAAAATGCTTGTTTCTATCACGCCGCAGGGATTTAAAGGTGACTTATACAATGACCCGAATGTCATTATTCAATGGATAGAGAACCCTTCTGCCGGCCAGGAAATTTTACTTGACACAACAAAAGTGGAAAACGGGTTTATGGAATAGGTGTGGCAGCAACTTATGAAGGCGCTCCGGAATCAAGTCCTTGGATAGCTCTTGTTCAAACACAAGTGAATGTGCAGAATTAGTATCGCCTCTGCTGATTTTGTTGTTGTTCGTTTTTACCCGAAATTCAGTCCCATTTGTTTTGCAAGTCTTGCGAAAGGTCCTCTTTTGAAGGCTTTGCCTCCTTTTGTGACTTTTACAAGTTTTTTGACCTGTTTGTAGTTTTTGAGAAGTTCTCTTACATCTTTTTCTGCCACACCGGAGCCTTTTGCTATTCTTTGAATTCTTGAGAAATTCAATATCTCGGGATTTTCTCTCTCCTCTGGAGTCATGCTTTTCATTATATGCTCCCACTTCCTCATTTTATCTTCCTGCACGTCTAACATGTCTTTCGGTATTTTCATGCCAAGCCCGGGAATCATATCCATTATCTTTGAAAGAGAACCCATCTGCCTGACCTGTGAAATCTGATTAACAAAATCCCGCAATGTGAATTTTCCTTCTAAAATCTGTTTTGCGCTGTCTTCTGTAATGCCTGCTTCTTTTGCCTTTTCCAGTAAACCCTGCAAATCGCCATATCCTATGAGCCTTGCCACAAACCTCTGCGGGTCGTACGCTTCCAAGTCCTCTGGCTTCTCTCCTGTGCCTATAAACCTGACTTTTGCGCCGGAAAGCGAAGAAGCCACGAGAGCCCCGCCGCCTTTTGCTGTTCCGTCCAGCTTTGTAACAATTATTCCTCTTATGCCAACAAGCCTTTCAAACTCTTCTGTCTGTTTTCTTGCTGCCTGACCCAAATCCGCTGGAATTACAAGAAGAATTTCATCTGGTTTTATAACACTTTTCAGTTCTTTCAGTTCCTCTGCAAGCTCTTTGTCAAGGGCGTTCCTGCCAGCAGAGTCAAAAATCAAAACATCCTCTTTTGCTGTTTTCAAGGCGTTTTTTGCTATGTCTTTTGGGTTTTTCCCTTCTTTATACACAGGAACCCCAAGAGACTTTCCTATTTGTTCAAGCTGTTCCTGGGCAGCCGGTCTGTGCGTATCGCACGCAACAAGCCCTGTTGAAAGGCCTCTTGTTTTGAACCACTTTGCAAGTTTTCCGGCTGTTGTGGTTTTCCCTGAACCAAACAAACCAATGAGAAGAATCCTTTGCGGCTTTAATTCAAGGCTTTCCTTTTCTTTGCCCAAAAAAGAAACAATTTCATCATAGAGCGTTTTTATGAAATATTCCTTAAGTGTAATGCCCGCGGGCGGCTTTTCTTCCAGAACTTTTTTCTTAATTGTTTTTGAAAGCTCAGAAACAAGCGCAACATCAACGTCTGCCTGTAACAGGCTTCTCTGCAAATCTCTTACTACAGCTTCCACCGCAGCCTTATCCACAACGCCCAGGCCTGTTATTTTTCTGAATGTCTGCTTCAGTGAGCTTCCGAGTTTTTCCAGGACCATAATAAATGTGAGTGTTTATAAAATAAAAACATTCCCGATTTGTTTATTTCACTATTTTAAAGCTTCCTTCCCCCTGGTTTTTGGTTATTTCTTTTATTATCTCTTTAGCTGCTTTTTCTATTTTTGCCTCTGTTGCCTTGTAATTCTTTCCTGTGGCAATTAGCAGGTATTTTGGAGCAGAAATATACTTAGGCTTCACCCCGTTTTCCTCTGAAGCCTTTAACAGCGTTTTCTTTATTACTTCAATCCCGTCTGAGCGGTAACACACAAGCTCAAGCTCTGCCTTTACCTCGTAAACCTTCTCTGTGTAGCTTTTTTTTGCTATTGTGCTCAAAGCCTCTGTCCATTTTTTTGGAACGCCTTTCTTTTCCAGAAGCGATGGATTCTTCCATGCAAACTCAAACGCCTTGTAAAGAGAACCGAACATGTCCTGAAGATGATACCCAACCTCATCATAAGCCTGGTCAAGGTTTTTCTTCAAAAGCTTTGCAGCAAGCTCCAGAAGCTTTTCCGCTCTTCTTTCCCTTTTGAACTCGTTTAATTTGCTTTTTTCCTCCTCTTTTCTGACCCTTTTCAAGGAAAGGTGAATATATTGGTCATCTGCTTCCATGACTCTGCATATCACATACTGGCCTTCTCTGACAAATTCCCTTATGTCTCTTACCCATCTTGACGCAACCTCAGAAACATGAACCATTCCTTTTAGGTTATATTCTATAAGCTGAACCAGAACAGAATTTGGATGTATTTTCAAAACCTTGCCTACAACAAGCTCGTTTCTCTCCGGCAAGCCCTTTCTTCTCATAATACACACTTAATAAATCAATATTTAAATAATTGTTCTAATTTAAACCAATGGAAAAAGTTATTCTGGTTGATGAAAAGGACAATGAAATAGGAACAGAAGAAAAAATAAAAGCGCACCAAAACGGAGGAAAGCTTCACAGGGCATTTTCCATATTTATATTCAATTCCCAAGGACAGATGCTCATTCACAGAAGAGCTGCAATAAAGTATCATTCTCCGGGATTATGGACAAATGCGTGTTGCAGCCATCCGAGACCGGGAGAAAGTCTGAAAGAAGCTGTTCACAGAAGGCTGAAAGAGGAGATGGGTTTTGACTGCGAACTTGAGGAATCCTTCAGCTTCATATACAAAGCAGATGTCGGTAACGGCCTGACAGAATGGGAGTTTGACCATGTGTTTACAGGAAGGTTTGACGGCGAGCCAGAACCGAACCCCAAGGAAGTGGATGACTGGAAATGGATGAACATAGATGAGTTAAAAAAGGATATTGAGCAAAACCCTGAAAAATACACGCCATGGTTCAGAATAGCATTTGAAAGGGTTGTAAATCATTTAAAACTCTGATTTATTTTGCTTTGCCTGTAATTTTTGCAAAAATGTTTCCTTTACCGCCTGTTGGCTCTGCCAAAACTTCTCCGCATACTAGGCACTTAACAACTGTTGAAGGCTTCTCAAAAATGTTTTGCTCGTTTCTGCATTTTTTGCACTTAACTTTGAAAAACTTTGAGACCATGCTTCACCTACACCATTTCAAACTTCTTAATTCTAAAACCTGTCTTTGTGTGCATTTTTGAGCATTCTTCGCATTTAAGCCTGAGGTCAAGCTTTTGTGTTGGTTTTTTGCCAGCCGCTGGTTTCGAATACTTCCCATGCCCGCCGTATCCTCTTTTTTTCCTCTCTTTCTGCCTGTTTGCCTTTCCCATTGGGTGAGCGGTTCCCCTGGTCCTTTTCTTTGCCTGCTTTACTGCATGCACTGTGTGTTTCTTGCATTTTGGACAATACGTTCTGATTTTTTTCGGGAATTTCATATT
>Ga0180301_10003193_pt1 | contig 12830 bp, 12 predicted proteins | sample GuaBasSediGuay16_FD_121797 | JGI IMG/M metagenome (GOLD analysis project Ga0180301, IMG submission 121797) | Subseafloor sediment microbial communities from Guaymas Basin, Gulf of California, Mexico - Guay16, Core 4569-2, 12-15 cm | ecosystem: Environmental > Aquatic > Marine > Hydrothermal...
AGATATGAGCTAACAACTACTACTATTCAGCATCTTCTCGAAGCGTTAGAGGATGCTCTGAAAACTGAGAATCTCTTCAAACTCAAAACGCCTAAGCGTAACGAACTGATTTTAGCTCCGCTGGAAACGGTTTCTCCCATCGGCGTTTATTTGGTGGAGATGGAAGAACAGATGAAGAGACTGCTAAAGAAAATCCGATCCTTCATGAAAGAGGGGAAGATACTGACGTTTTCAAAGCTCATTGAAGGGTTGGAAAAACTCGAACAGATAAGAACTTTCATCATTTTACTGTTCCTCGCTCATAGAAAAAAGGTTTCCTTATGGCAGAAGGAGGGTGCTGACGAGATATTCATAACTTTAGGCGAGGATATTTCAGATGGAAGTCTCAGCTGAAGAGCAAGAAAGGTCTGATGTCGAAGAGATGAAGAGACAGATCGCCCTAATTGAGGCAGCTCTTTATGTTGCTGGTCGCCCTCTTGACTTGAAGACGCTCGGCCGAGTTATTGGCTCACGCTCTAAGCGAAAAGTCAGAGAACTGGCGAGAATGCTTGTAAAAGAATATGAAAAACGTGATACTTCCCTTGAAGTTCTGGAACTTGAAGATCAACGTTTTGTTCTTCAGCTAAAGACTGATTATGCTTCAAAGGTTAGGAAGTTAGCGGTGAGGCCTCTCCTTACCGACGGCCCGCTTAGAACATTAGCTTACATAGCCTATAGACAACCTGTTTCACAAAAACAGGTGATCGCTGCACGGGGCACTCACGCCTACAAGCATATAAGGCAGCTTATAGAGATGGGTTTAGTCGAAAGAGAGCAAAGAGGAAGAAATAAGATATTGAAAGCCACCGAATATTTCGCTGACTATTTTGGTTTAAGCCATAACCCTACAAGAATGAGACGACAGCTTACCCGAATACTCAATATTGAAGTCGGCAAAAATAAAGATAAGAGAAATGTCGATGCGTAAAGCTCGATAGAGAAACTTTTTCCGCTAAATTTATATTAATCAAAGCATCCTCAAGCTCAAAGGAGAAAGCGTAGATATGTCACCTTGGCATAGCGACTTGCATAAAAGGAAACCTACGGGTGGAAGGCGACGTGCATATAGAAAGAGGAGAAGGTTTGAGAGAGGGTCCTTTCCAACCGAGACTGTAGTAGATGAGCAGCGAACTAAGCTGGATAGGAGACGCGGCGGAACCTTCAAGGTTCGACTGATAAGCACGAAATGGGTGAATGTCTCGAATCCAGAAACGGGCGAAACGAAAAAAGTGGAGATTACAAGGGTTATCCGGAACCCAGCCAATGTAGATTATGATAGAAGAAATGTAATAACTAAAGGAGCAATTTTAGAAACCCCTCTAGGCAGGGTTCGCGTTACCTCTAGACCTGGCCAATCAGGAGTTCTGAACGGCGTTTTGATTTCCAAGTCTGGATAGAAAGATCATAAGGATTTTATTTGGAGATAAGAATTCGGCGAGATCGCCTAAAATGAGAAACCGAGACGAAATAGCATTGTGGCCTGTATATTTTGATTCCACTAAGACTAGATCGAAAGGAAGAAAAGTATCAAGGAAGCTTGCCAAGCCGCATCCAGCACTAGAAATGATAGAAAAGGCCGTGAAAAGTTTGCAGATTCCCTATAGAGTTGTGCCAAATGCTGCTCATCCTCGCCTCCCATGGGAGAAAAGAGGATTAATCCTGATCAAAAAGGTGAAGTCTAAAAATAAAATTTTGAAAGAAATAGCCTCTAACCTTTAAAGACGATGAGTCTAGATGTTAAACGAGAAAGACTTAAATATTATGCCTATTTTATTCTTTCGTCTACGTTTTTTCTGGAGGGTAAATTGACATTTTGAGAAGGATAGGACGCGTTCTCTGTATAAGCCCTAGCGAAAAAGCAGTAATAAAGACTAAGAAGCCCCCCAGAATTGGCGAAACAGTATTTGATGAAAACAGAAATCCTGTTGGTAAAGTTTTCGATGTTTTCGGCCCAACTGATTCTCCCTATGTTGAGGTTGATATTCAAAATAGAAGGTCTTCCCGCCTTATCGGTAAAATATTGTATCAAATACCTTCAAAACGAAAGAAGAGAGGAAGAAAGAGGAAATGAGTAGAAGAGAGGAGACTTCATTACCACCAAGCATTTTAGATATTCAGCAATGCCCGGAATGTGGAAGTACAAGACTGATGCGAGACTATGATTCCGCGGAGATCGTTTGCATGGATTGCGGTTACGTAATCGATACACGAATGGCGGATCGCGGACCGGAATGGAGGGCATTCGATAATGAACAGAAAGAGAAGAGGGCTAGAACCGGTGCTCCGGTGACGTACACGATTCATGATAAGGGACTCTCAACAATGATAGATTGGCATGATCGGGATGTATATGGAAAGAAATTCTCAAGTGGTAAGAGAGCCCAAATCTACCGTCTTAGGAAATGGCAGAGACGTATAAGAGTTTCAGACGCGATGGAACGTAACTTGGCCTTCGCTCTCTCGGAGATTACGAAGATCGCGAATAATCTTTCGCTGCCGAGAAACATTCTTGAGACTGCTTCTGTGATCTATAGGAAAGCAGTGAAGGAACATCTCATCCGTGGAAGGTCGATACAAAGCATCAGCGCAGCTTCCGTTTACATCGCTTGTAGACAATGCGGCCTTGCACGTACCCTCGACGAGATTGCGAAGGCTTCAAATGTGAGTAAAAGAGAGGTTGGTCGAAGCTACCGATTCCTAGTAAAGGAGCTCGGCTACTTCATCCCGCCTGTTAAGGCAAGCCAGTACGTCTCGAAGTTCTCAAATCAGCTCACGATGCAGGGGAAAGTTGAGGAGATCGCTAACACTATACTTCTAACTGCTAGAAAACTTAAGTTAACATCAGGTAGGGGGCCAACAGGCATTGCTGCCGCTGCGAGCTATATAGCTTCAGTTCTCATCGGTGAAAGAAGGACTCAGCGAGAGATAGCTGAGATCGCAAAGGTAACTGAAGTGACAATAAGAAACAGATATAAAGAACTAGTTGACTGTTTGCTCTTCATAATGAGCTTATAATTTTCGATCTGATTTTTATCAACCTAAGAATGTTTGCCAAGAAATTTGACAAGCATCCGAAATTGCATATAAGATGCTTCGAATGCCATAAAATCTACGTCCTTCACAGAGAGCTACTAGGAATGGATTTTTATCTTATCCCAAGGCATAGGGTCTCCGGGCTCTTTCCCCCCAATGTACCTTTCCAAGTTAATTCCATACTCCTTAAAGGCGCGTCTCCAAGATCCTAAGCCACTGCCGTGACGGGCAACAAATTCGATGGCTCTCCCGACTTTTCGATCTCCGAGACTCAGCAAAGCTTGAATCCGAACATGACGAGGATCAAGAGTGCTTATAATGAATCTTCCATCGCCTTTTAGCTCCTTTCTTATGATTTTTAGACAGCTTCTCACATAGGAGACGGATGGAGTTTTCTCCCATTGAAATGGTGTGTGCGGCTTCGGAACTAGAGGATTTATGCTTAGATGAACCGATCTGGAACTATATCCTACATCCGCAACGTTCTTCGAAATTTTTGCTATGGCTGTAACGTCTTCCAGAGTTTCTCCCGGCAGCCCGATCATAAAGTACATTTTCAGCCGCTTAACGCCTCTGTTTAAAAGAATCTTCGCGGCGTTTATTAGGGATTCTTCCTCAATAAACTTGCCTATGACGATACGCATCTTCTCAGTTGCGGCATCAGGAGCAATCGTCACAGTTCTTTGGCGCCCCCTCGCCAAAGAATCAGCTAATCTCTCCGTAACGCTTTCTGGGCTTATAGAGGAGACTGATAGATTGAATCCTCGAGACACGATTATCTCGCAGAGATCTTCAAGATGCTGATAATCAAATAGGCTTGCGCCAATAAGTGAAATCTTGTTTACAGAAGTGAATTTTAACCCCTCATCGATTATTGAAGTAACATTTTCAAGGCTTCTCTCACGTTTGGGACGCCAAATATGACCTATTAGGCAGAAGCGGCAGGACCTATTGCAGCCTCGAACCACTTCAACATCGAATACTCTCCCAAAAATAGGCATGTAGGGACTCCTATCCTCAACGAGAGGCACTTGTTGTGCAAGCGGATGAAATGCTTCATTGAGATTTCGAACCCAAACTCTCTCAGCGGTATCCGAGAAACGAGGCAAATAGACCCCTTTAAGATCGGCGATTTCTTCAATATGCTTTCTCGGCTTTCCCGAAATCTTGATTTCATCGAGAATCTGATCCATAATTGGTTCGGCCTCACCTATGACGAAAAGATCTATATAGTCAGCTAAAGGTTCAGGATTCGCTGTTGCACATGGACCGCCAGCGATTACTAAGGGGTCTCCTTCACGGCGGTTCTCGATTCTCGGCGGAATACCCGATTCGAGCAGCATCCTCACAACGTTAGGATAATCCTCTTCATATTGAAGAGTGAATGCTACGATGTCAAACTTGCTTAAAGGCTGATTTGACTCCCAGCTTCTCCATCCTTCCCTTAGAGTCGGAACGAAAAACCTCTCGCATAAAACGTCTTCACGTGCATTAAGAATTCCATAAAGCATCTTGACTGTTAGCCCGGTCATACCTGCTCGGTAAATGTTTGGGTAACAAAGCGCAATCTTAACATCAACCTTTCTCCAGTCTTTCTTTATGGTGTTCAGTTCAGGAATCACTGTCATTCTAATTCACTAGCGGAGGCACATTGAATAAGGCATACGAACCAATAAATCTTAACTAAAATTGGAAAATCCTAAATAGATTAAGCTCAGGAATCATTTAGGAAGAAACCTTTTATAGGGTTCACTACTAAGAACTTTTTTCAGCTGATCAAGATCTAACCCTTTAACTAGATCTCCGTAAATCTCGCATCTCTCAATCTTTATCTCTTCTTCGGGTTTTCTTATAACAATCTCCGCCTCATCACCTGATGGAAGAGAGAGATAGACGTGAAAGGAGGAGTGTTTTCTTCCCTCCTTAGATATCAAGACCTCTTCGGCTCTGGAGATATTGAAGCTTTTTTCTCTTATCCTTCTTATAACCTCCTCAACATCCGAAGAGAATACGACAATATCAATATCGCTGTTTCTATGAACTGTCCCCCTCCAAACGCTTCCTACAAGCCTTGGTTTATACCGTTCTAAGCATTGCATGATTTCTAAAGCTTCTCTACGCATTCTAAGTAAACGTTCAAGTCTCGACGGGCCTTCTAGCTCCTCTGCAAGGATATCCAGCTCCTCCGCCACTTCCCTATTTGAAGGCAGCGTCCTAACACCTAATATCCCGGCAGCTCTCAGTTTTGCCTGTTTATACTCTTTCTCTTGGGATGTATAGAGAAGAAATGCAGCTTCGCGGGCAACTTTTCTTCTTAAAGACTGAAGATTACTAAGAAAATCCGGGGATTCCATTTCATCTCAAAACTAGTTTCAACTTAACCAGTTTGACTTATCTCTTCCACAGCTACGGCCAGTCCTCTTTCAGCCTCGATGGCTGGTCTAGAAAGCAATCTAGATTTTCTGATTCCAACATGACGTAGAGGCACTATCTTCTTCGCTTCATTATAGATGTCCGATGCGATTTTTCCAAGCACAGCTTCCTGCACGAACTGGTTGAAATTTAATGATGCGGCTTTTTCCTCAATTACCCTTTTCATTACGGCGCGGATCTCTTTCTCCTGAGAAGTTTTTATTCTGGTTAATGTGAAGGCAACCGCTGAAACCCTGAGTTTATAGCCGTCTTTTGTCATGACATCTACTATGCAATCTATCCTTGTCGTTCTTCGCCTAACTAAACTTCTTAGATAATCTCTTGCATATTCATGCCCCTTAAACGTCGTTAAGGCTCTCTTTCCCTCCACATCAATTATTTGAAAATACATCTTCATGTACTGATGAGCAAAGTCTTCCGTTACATCATAAAGTGTAGACTCAACAGTACGTCCGATAAGTTTCTGAGGGTCGTCAGCAACGACTGAGCCGATTTCAACACTTCCGAAATATTCAGGAGCCACTACTGTAAACCATCTTTTGCTACGCCACTTATCTCTAACCCGGCCTCTTCTTGACACCTTGCCTACACCACTTAACTCAAATAATTGACAAAGCACCAATATTAAAAGGTTTAGTGAAGAAATCAAAAATTCAAAGGATCGCAAACTTATATTAGACCTGTCGATTTTATTTTGGATACTTGAGGTTTCCGAGAATGATCGATGCGAACCTGATTAGAAATAATCCAGAATTAGTCAGAGAAAATCTAAAGAAAAGGAATGATTCTGAAATCGTAGCCTTGCTAGATGAGTTTATAGAGACGGATAAGATGTGGAGGACCCTGCAAACCGAAGTGAATGAGTATAGAAGAAAGCGAAATGAGCTGAGCTCTAAGATAGCGATAATGAAGAAGCAAGGCTTAGATGTGACTCCTCTTCTCAAGGAAGCAGATGAGATACAGAAGCAGGTGCATCAACTAAGCGTTAAAGCTGAAGGTTATCGGCAACGCTCCAGAGAGATTCTTATGCGAATTCCTAATCTTCTCCACGAATCAGTTCCGCTGGGTAGAGATGAGAATGATAATGTGGAGATAAGGCGATGGGGCGCTCCGCCAAGATTCGATTTTAAACCGAGAAATCATCTGGAAATAGCTTTAGAACTTGGATTAGTCGATGAAGAAAGAGCCAACAAGGTAGCTGGGGCAGGTTTCTACTATTTGAAGGATGAACTGGTTTTGCTTGACCTCGCAATACAGAGATTCGCCATAGACTTCCTGATGAAGAGGGGGTACACTCTTATCGAACCGCCTTACATGATGCGTAGAAAACCGTATGAAGGCGTAACGGATCTTTCAGATTTCGAGACAGTGATGTACAAGATCGAGGGGGAGGATGAATATTTAATTGCCACAAGCGAGCATCCGATAGCCGCCATGTTCATGAATGAGACTCTGCTGAAGGATGATCTCCCAATGAAGTTCGTCGGAGTCAGCACTAACTTCCGAAAGGAGATCGGGGCTCACGGCAAATATACGAAGGGCTTCTTCCGGATGCATCAATTTAACAAGGTTGAGCAGTTCATCTTCTGTCTTCCGGAGCAATCTTGGGAGCTTCATGAAGAGCTCCAGCAGAACTGTGAGGCGCTTTACCAGAAGCTCGGCTTACACTACCGCGTAGTTAACGTATGCACCGGTGACATAGGCACTGTTGCAGCTAAGAAGTACGACACAGAAGTCTGGATGGCTGACGGCAAATTCCGAGAGATAGGGTCAAACTCTAACTGTACAGATTATCAGGCTCGAAGACTAGGCATAAAGTATCGCGAAGGAGTAGGGAAGCCGCCTAAGGGCTATGTGCATACTCTTAACAGCACGGCGCTGGCGACCAGTCGAACGATGATCGCGATTCTTGAGCAGTATCAGCAGAAAGATGGATCTGTAATAATCCCAGAGGCCTTAAGGCCATACATGAATGGAATAAGCAGATTATGCAAGAAATAGATTTGGGGATGGCTCGACATGTCTCTTGATATAGTCGGCATCGGTGAGGTCTTAATAGACTTCGTCGGTACAGAGCCAAGAGCATACGTGGATGTCCCTGCTTTTCAAAAGTGTTTCGGAGGTGCACCGATGAATACCATCGTCGGAGTTGCGAGACTAGGCCTAAAATCAGGGGCAATAACAGCCGTCGGGGAAGATCCATTCGGGGATTTTCTGATCCATGAATTGGAGAAGAACGGAGTGGATATCTCTCATGTGAAGGTTAAGAAGGGAATGCGAACTACGATAGCCTTTGTTGCTAATGAGCCGGAGACCGGTGAGCGGACCTTCATATTCTACCGAAAACCTTGGATTACTGGAACTGCTGACAGCTCATTATCAATCGAGGATATCGATCTGGACTATATCTCAAACACGGGTATACTGCACGTCTCCGGCTTCTCATTATCCCAGAATCCATCTAGAAAGACTATTTTAAGCGCGGTTAAACATGCCAGATCCTCGGATGTCTGCATATCGTTTGATCCAACTTTAAGGATAGACGTCTGGAACTCGGAGAGAACAATAAGAAGAGTCTACGGCGAGATACTTAGAATGTCTAACATAGCAACCTTCTCTCAAGAAGAAGCGAGCTTCATCCTCGGAACCTGCGACCCGGAAAAGGCTGCTAGAAAGGCATTCAAATACGGCGTCGAGATTGTCGGGATAAAGATGGGAGCTGAAGGAGCTTTCCTGCAGAGAAGGACCGGTGAAAAAGTGATGCTTCCCGCCTTTAAGGTGAAGGCTATTGATACGACCGGTGCAGGCGACGGCTGGAACGCGGGGCTCCTAGTAGGGCTAATTAAAGGCTGGGATATGCATACATGTCTCAGCGTGGCAAACGCTGTTGGGGCGCTTGTCGTCACAAAGCATGGAGCTATAACCGCATTGCCTTATAGGCATGAGTTGAAAGAGTTCCTGAAGACGCATGGGATAGATGTTAACCTATGACCCCCGTTTCTTCGAATAGATTAAGGATATAAAAGGGACTATTCAAAGAAGACCTTCGCTTCTTCGTATAGTTCCTTGCTCACCGTTTTAGTTTTTCCAGTCACCTCGGAGAGAGGCACTGGAACGATTTCACCGGCCTTCAAAGCTACCATGTATCCGAATTTTCCTTCCTTAACGAGGTCTACTGCCGCTAAACCCAGTCTGGTTGATATCAAGCGGTCAAGAGCGGTCGGCGGTCCACCTCTGATCGCATGCGCTGGCACGCAGGCTCTTGTCTCTGCGCCTGTGGCCTTGTTTATCTCCTTCGCTAGGAACTCTCCGATGCCTCCTAGACGTACATGTCCGAACTGGTCGACGCTTGTATCCTTCGTTATCGGTCCCTCGTAGTCCTTTATGAGGGCTCCTTCCGCGACAACTATCAGAACTGACTGCCCGCCCTTCTTTTCGATTTTTTTCTTAACGAATTCTGTCACTTCTTTTAGGCTGAAGGGTTCTTCAGGTATCAGTATTAGGTCTGCGCCTGCTGCTAGTCCCGAGTAAAGCGCGATCCATCCTGCGTGTCTTCCCATTATCTCAACTACGAAGACCCGGTCATGTGACTCCGCAGTGTCTTTCAAGTTTTCAATCAGACGCATGGCTACGTTAACTGCAGTGTCAAATCCTATTGTGAATTCCGTTTCTGGGACATCGTGATCGATGGTCTTAGGTATCCCTATAACGTTCAGCCCAGCCTCGCTGAGCATCGCCGCCACACTGAGTGTATCATCGCCGCCGATAGCTATAAGCGCATCTAAGCCGAGCTTCTTGAAGTTCTGGGAAGCCTTCTCTATGCCGTTGGGGATTTTCTTCGGGTTTGTACGAGAAGTCTTTAGGATCGTCCCGCCTCGGTGAATTATGTCCTTTATTTTGTCATACTCAAGCTTCACAGTATCCATGTTCAGAAGGCCTGCCCAGCCATAACGTAGGCCCATGACTTCATAGCCGTACTTCTCGCATTTTTTCACTACGGCTCTTATTGCAGAATTCAGTCCAGGGGCATCGCCGCCTCCGGTTAAGACTCCAACTTTCAAGATTATCTTCACCATCTCTTGAATTGCCATTAATTTAACGGTATCTGTTTAGAAAAAGTTTTCGTTTCGATTTGCATATTTGGGAGGGGGACTCGCTCAGAGCATTCCCATCTTCTTTTAATCGGATGTCTTCTTGATGCAGGCTTGAATGAATCCGTCGAAGAGGGGGTTAGGTTTAAGAACTCTCGACGTGAACTCCGGATGAAATTGGCTTCCAATGAAGAATCTGTTTGCAGGAATCTCTCCTATCTGCATGATTCTGCCGTCAGGGGTCATGCCGGAGAAAACGAAGCCGTGAGCCTCAAGGACATCTACATATTCTGGGTTAATCTCGTATCTATGTCTGAATCTCTCGACAACTTCTGTTCGTTTGTAGAGGCGATAAGCTAATGTGCCGGTTTTAATCTTGACTAGCTGTCCCCCCAGCCGCATGGTAGCTCCATACTTGGACTTCTTGAGTATCTCTTTTTGTTCAGGTAAAAGATCGATCACCGGGTATGGCGTATCCGGATCGATCTCAGTTGAGTTGGCGTCTTTCAAACCGCAGACATTCCTCGCAAATTCGACGACCGCCAGTTGAAGCCCGAGGCATAACCCCAGAAACGGAATGTTGTTCTCTCTGGCATATTGTATCGCCATTATTTTTCCTTCGATACCCGTCTTTCCGAAGCCACCGGGGACTATTATGCCGTCAACTTCCTTCATGACCGAGAGGGCCTCCACATTCTCTTCGAATGTTTTTGAGTCTATCCATTGGATCATGGGTTTTCGGTTGTTATGCCAAGATGCATGTTTGATTGCTTCTATAACTGAGACGTACGAGTCTGGGAGTCGAAATTGTCCTATATCGAAATATTTGCCGACTATTCCAACCTTCACGACTTCCTTTATGCTATCGACTTTCTCGACGAATCTCTTCCATTCCTCATTTTTCGGTTTTATAGGCGGTAAACCAAACTTCGCGAGGATCTTGTCGCCAAATTTTTCTTCTTCGAAGATTAATGGCAGTTTGTAAATGTTTTCGATTTCGGGATCAGATATCACATCTTCTTCATTTACATTGCAGAAAAGGGCGATCTTCTTTTTCCTTACATCATCTAGATACGTGTCTGCTCTGCCAATTATGAAGTCAGGTTGAATCCCGAAATTTCCAAGTTCACGAACGGAATGCTGAACAGCCTTGGTCTTCATCTCTCCTAAGCTTTTAGGCACAGGCAGGTAGGCTACATGTACGTATAGAACCTTTTCTCCCTCAAGGCGCATCTGCCGAGCTGCTTCGAGGAAGAAGATGTTTTCGTAGTCGCCGACAGTTCCTCCAATCTCGACCAGGACAAAGTCTGCTTTAGACTCCTCAGCCACTTTCCTTATTCTTCTCTTAATCTCATCAGTCACATGCGGGATCGGTTGAACGGTTTGACCCAGATATTTTCCTTCCCGCTCCCTCTTAATAACTTCATAAAAAACCTGGCCGGTTGTGATGTTGTGGCTTTTCGGTATGTTTATGTCGAGGAAACGTTCATAATGCCCCAAGTCTTGATCGATTTCACCGCCATCTTCAGTAACCCAGACCTCCCCATGCTCCGTGGGTCTGAGAGTCCCTGCATCATAATTTATGTATGGATCAATCTTACATGCGGTTACCTTGAAATCTCGAAATTGAAGCATCTTCCCAATGGAGGAGGTAACTATCCCCTTACCTAATCCCGAAATGACCCCACCAGTAATGAAGATATATCTTGTCCGCATACCCTATATTTTCTCATGAGATAAATAAAAAAACTCCGATTAAACAGATAAAAGCAATTATTTATCCGTTTCATCAAGGGAGTGTAATAATTGAATGCTGCAATCTTCACTTTCGAATCGATATTCTGTGAGGCTGATAGCGTCGGAATGAAGGAATAATCAGCAAAAAAAGAAAAATGTCAAGCAAAGATTAGATAATGGGCTTTCTTACTTCTTTACAAGAAGATTATTGAGGGCATTCACACTGAGCTTCTCTACTGCCTCACGTGGTCCTTTCAGTAGTACTTCGCGGGTCTCTCCGGGGAGAAGGTCAAAGTAGTTATCATTAATTTTCACTTCTGACTCTCTAAATTTAACTTCAACCATCCAAGCGAATCGATCTGCTTTTATACGAAGCACATATTCATCATTACCGAGAGGCTTCAATGAATACTCCAGCTTGACCGGTGCAAGTTTGAGGTCTTTCCAAGGAACTAGGAAGTAACGGTCTTCACTAACTATCTGGCCATCTCTCTTGAATCGCACCCAATAGTAGAGATTACGCTGTTCTTCATCTGAAAGCTTGGGAAAAGATATCTGTGCTAGTTCTTTAGAGGTATTAGCTATTACCATCACTTCTTCGCGGCCTAAGACCCTTAGTTTGTCGCTGTCAAAAGTGCCCCAGCCATACTCGAGCTGTCCACGTATATCCTCTAACATTCCATTAACCAGCCATATCGATATCCCATTCTCTTCTTCTTTGAAAGAGACCATAATCGGAGCGAAAACACGTTTAACAGCATAGAAGCTCGGTTTACGGTTAAGATAATAATCAACTATGGTCCAGCCGGTAGTAGCTCCCCAACAATCGCTAAACATCCAAAAGAGAGCTCCACTTGTACAGTACTGTCTTCTCCTGAAATGACTAAGCGCGTAGCGATATGCCTCTGCCTGATAGGTCTGGCTAAGGATAAGGTACTCTTCTAATGATAGGTCTTCAATCTCCCTGTTAAAATGTACCTTCAAGGCATATCTCACCGCATCACGTTCAAAGGTGTTGTTGTGGAAATTCCATGAGGGAGATCCTGGTCGTATTTCATCCTCTGGTAGACATCGCTTCAAAGTGTCCATAATAGGAGGCGCCAAGAATCCAAATTCGCTGATGAATTTACCTCGATCCGTCTTGAAATCCTTATAATAGACACGACTTTCTCCTTGCCGCCCTAGATAGATATCCCAAGCGTGACGGTCGCCGATGAGTTCGCTGTTCATATCTAAACCACCATAAGGACTAGAAGGCCAGTAGGGACGTGTGGGATCTAATCGTGCACATATCTTCGGTAACAACTCATGATAAACTTTCCAGCCGTAGAATTTTTTGTGCTTAAGCATAACGCGGTATATGCGAATTTGGATTCTTGGCGCCTCCTATTATGGACACTTTGAAGCGATGTCTACCAGAGGACGAAATACGACCAGGATCTCCCTCACGGAATTTCCACAACAACACATTTGAACGTGATGCGGTGAGATATGCCT
>Ga0180301_10003195_pt1 | contig 12826 bp, 10 predicted proteins | sample GuaBasSediGuay16_FD_121797 | JGI IMG/M metagenome (GOLD analysis project Ga0180301, IMG submission 121797) | Subseafloor sediment microbial communities from Guaymas Basin, Gulf of California, Mexico - Guay16, Core 4569-2, 12-15 cm | ecosystem: Environmental > Aquatic > Marine > Hydrothermal...
ATATATAATTTGTGTAATGGAAACTCCAAAATTCGTTCATCTTCACAATCATTCCGAATATTCGCTTTTGGATGGAATGCTTAAAATCACCGACGGCTCCGGACATCCTTCGCCTTTTCTCAGAGAAATCGCCTTAAAAGGAACAAATGCTCTCGCCATCACGGACCACGGAAATATGTACGGGGCAATGGAATTTTATTTCACGGCAATGCAAGCCGGAATAAAACCGATTATCGGCTGCGAGGTTTATGTGGCCAAGGGGAAGAGGGAGGAAAAAAACCCGCGAAACGAGAATGGACACCTGACCCTGCTTGTCAAAGATTATGAGGGCTATAAAAACCTGATGAAAATAGTTTCGGATTCCTTTTTGAAGGGTTTCTACTACGACCCGCGCACGGATTTAAGTGTTCTTGAAAAATTCTCCAGGGGGTTGATAGTGCTTTCGGGCTGTTTGAAATCAGAAATATCCAGAGCATGTCTCAATAACGATTTAAAAAAAGCGGAGAGCCTGACCGGATTTTTCAGCGATGTCTTCGGTAAAGAAAATTTTTACCTTGAGCTTATGGATCATGGCATGGAAGAAGAAAAAGTGGTATTGAAGAATATGCTCAAGCTGGCAAAGAAAACGGGAACAGGGGTGGTGGCTACCAATGATTGTCATTATCCTTCGCCCACCGATTATGAAGCGCACGACGCGCACATGTGCATAGCCACCCGTTCTTTTATGTCGGACTCAGACAGACTTAAAATGTCCACTAATCAGCTGTACTTTAAAAGCGCCGAAGAAATGGCAAAATTATTTTCGCATACTCCCGAAGCGATTGAAAACACCGTAAAAATATCCGAAAAGTGCAATCTCAAAATAGATACTGACAGGTTTTATCTTCCTAAATTCGACTACCCGCCGGAATACGAGCACGATTACAACTACCTGAAAGATTTGTGCCTGAAAGGGCTTAAACAGAAAATGGGAAAAGTTCCTCGCGAGTATGAGGAAAGACTCGAAGAGGAATTGGCGATAATAAGAAGAATGGGGTTTTCAAGCTATTTCCTTATAGTCATGGATTTCATCAAATACGCCCGCAGCAGTGGTTACATGGTCGGACCCGGCAGGGGGAGCGGTGCCGGGTCCCTTGTGTCCTACTCGCTCGACATAACGCGTATAGACCCGATAAAAAACGGTCTGCTCTTTGAGAGGTTCCTGAATCCCGACAGAAAAACAATGCCTGACCTGGATATAGACTTCGAGGTCAGCGGAAGAGACAGGGTTATCGATTACGTAAGGAAAAAATACGGGGAACAGAACGTGGCAAGCATCATAACCTACGGAACAATAAAGGCGAAAAGCGCGATAAAAGACGTTGGCAGGGTTATGGGAATGTCGGCTTCTGAAGTAAATGAAATAACAAAAAAATTCCCAAGAAAAGAAAAAAGTTTGCGCGCCATACTTGAAGAGGAACCGGATATAAGAAAATTAGCCCAATCAAGCTCCGAAACTAAAAAACTCTTTGAAATAGCCAGAAAGATAGAGGGATTAAAAAGGCATACAAGCGTCCACGCGGCCGGCGTCGTTATCACCAACGAACCGGTAGTCAATTATACTCCGCTCAGCAACCAGAACAGGGGAAACATCGTAACAACCCAGTACGATGGAAACATGCTCACAAGGTTGGGACTTCTCAAGGTGGATTTTTTGGGCCTCAGAACTCTGGATGTTATAAGCGGCGCTGTGAGATTCATCAGGGAAAAGAACAAGGATTTTGACATAGAAAAGGTGCCTCTGGACGATAAAAAGACATACCGCCTGCTCGCTCAGGGAAAAAGTGTAGGCGTGTTTCAGCTTGAAAGCGAAGGAATGCGGGAATTGCTTAAAGCCCTCAGGCCGCAGACTTTCAGCGACATTTCCGCGCTTCTGGCTTTGTATCGACCGGGCCCGCTTAAAAGCGGGATGGTTGATGAATTTGTAGCAAGAAAAAATGGAAAGAAAAAGGTGAATTACGAACATGAAATACTGGAACCTATACTCAAGGAAACATACGGAACTATAGTGTATCAGGAACAGGTAATGGCTATAGCCAAAAACATGGGCGGCTTTTCACCGGGAGACGCCGATTATCTGCGCAAAGCAATGAGCAAAAAAAATGAAGAGGTAATGGAAAGTTACAAGGAAAAGTTCATAAAAGGCGCCAGAGAACGGCAAATATCGCCGAAACTGGCGGAAAAAATATTTGAGGATATCGTGAAGTTCGCAGGATACGGCTTTAACAAATCCCATTCCACCGCCTATGCTCTTGTCTCATACCAGACCGCTTATCTGAAAGCTAACTATCCCCTCGAATTTATGTCCAGTCTTCTGACCAGCGAAATAGGGAAAAACGCGGTGGATGTGGAAGACAGAGAAAACAAAATAGTCACCTACATAGAAGATGCTGAAAACATGGGCATAAAGGTGCTGCCGCCGGACGTGAATTTTTCCTTCAACTATTTCTGCAGGGAAGGGGAAGGAAAAAATCCTGCGATAAGATTCGCACTCAATGCCGTCAAAAACGTGGGAGATACTGTAGGAGAGGAAATTATAGCGGAGAGAGAAAGAAATGGACTTTTTTCTTCTTTCGACGATTTTCTCCTGAGAATGGATGAGTCTTCCCGGCTGAATAAAAAAGTCGTGGAATCGCTCGCCAAGGCGGGAGCGCTCGATTGCTTTATGAAAAATGAGAAGAAGGAACTTTTTCGCGCCAAAATACTCGCCAATCTTGACAAATCTCTAAATTCATGCCGGCGTAACAAGGAAAACCCAGCGCAGCAAGCGCTGTTCAGTTGTGATTCTATAGAATCGCTGATAGATTCCGAGAACGGCAAGATAGGGCAACTCAGCGAGCATGACATGCTGAAATATGAAAAAGAAGTGCTGGGAATGTATATTTCAGGTCATCCGCTCACAAAATTCAAAAGGCATCTTGCAATGATTTCCAAACACAAGATAGCAGCACTGGGAGCCAAAATTGGAGCCGGTGCAAAAGTCAAGCAGGCAGGTATCGTTTCGTTTGTTAAAAGAATAAAAACAAGAAAGGGTTCCGACATGCTCAAATTTGAACTTGAGGATTTGACAGGTTCTATCTCAGTTTGCCTTTTTCCCAAGCTCTACAAAAAATATCACCATCTGGTTAAATCGAACAGGGTCCTTATTGTCTGCGGTTCTCTGAACGAATCTACCTATAATGGAAAAACCGATTTTGAAATCTACGCCGATGAAATTGTAGAATTGAATGACGCCTTTGACAGATGGGGCGCAGATCTTGTGGTTTATTTTCATGACGGAGTCCTTTTTGACGAAAAGCGCCTTGTTGCACTAAAGAATGTTTTTTCAGCGAATAAAGGAATGAAACCGGTATATCTGCGGATTAAAACCAAAGATGGCAGAGAATATGTCGCTGAAACCGAAGAAAGGGTCAAACTTTCCTGCACTTTGTTTGAGGAAATAGAGAAGGTTTTGGGAGAAAAAACATGGCTGGTGGAAAGCGGATACTGATTGCAGACGATGACCCGGATATATCCGAACTTTTAGAAGCTTATTTTTCGGGACAAGGTTATAATGTATCTGTTGTTGACAATGGCAAAGATGCCCTGACAAAAGCTCTAAGTGAGGATTTTGACGTGATTTTGCTGGATGTGATGATGCCATACATAGATGGTTATCATGTATCTTACGAGATTTCTTCCAAAAAAGCCAACAGCAAAATAATCATTTTGACGAGCAGGGACGTCTCCAGCGAAAAAGGCATCGGAATGCTCAGCGGAGCAAGCGACGTAATTCAAAAGCCCTTCAGCATAGAAGAACTCGGGCAAAAAGTAGAGGCTCTCGTCAATAAAGGAGAATGATATGAATAAAAAGAATGTAATGGCAATTATGATTTTCTCCATTTTTCTTTTGACGCCGTTTCAGTTCGCCCGTTCAAAAGATACTGACAATACAGTGATATCTCCGGATACGGCGTTGATGGACGTTCCAACCTCAGGAATACTTGATTATTACGGCTTCCTTTTTACGACGAGATTTTTTTCCGGCGGCGGGGTTATGGGTGCTCTTAATTTTGGAGTTATGGAAAGACTAAATCTCGGCGCATCCATGATAGTGGAAAAACTCATAGGTTCCAATTCCCCGATAAAAATGCGCCGCCCTGAAATACAGGTTAAATTCAGATTTTTCGACGGAGGCTATTATCTGCCGTCGTTAGCGCTTGGCTTCGACGGGCAGGGATATTTCTATGATTCTGCCACAGAAGAATACATGGAAAAAGGACACGGACTCTATGTGGCGGCTTCAAAAGAAGTTCTTGCTCCCAATCTTTTCTTTCACGGAGGATTAAATGTTCCGGATTTTGACGACAATTATGTGTTCGGTTTCCTGGCGGCCAATTATGTTTTGGAAGACAAAGTATCTGTCATTGCAGAATACGATAACTTTTTTCATAAGGACGACCCGTCAAGATTCAATGTGGGCACGCGTTTTTACATTACCCCCTATTTCCATCTGGACCTTGCCTTAAGAGATCTTGGCAGAAGCAGCACCTTTCCAAACCGAGCGAAAAGAAAGACGGAAAGAATTGTTCAATTGAGATATAATACAAGCTTTTAAAAACGCGAAGGATGCGGAAAAATAGTAAACGGTAAACAGTGAACGGTAATCGATAAATAGCGTAAAGGGCGCAGAAAAGATATTAAGAAAATAGAAATTAAGAGATTAAGAAACGGTAGAAGCGCGGAGAACATTAAGGAGGAAAGCATGGCGAAGAAAATAGGAATTTTAACCGGGGGAGGAGACTGTCCGGGCCTTAATCCAGCGATAAAAGGCTGCGTCTGGACCGCCGAGAAACTTGGATTCGAATGTGTTGGCCTTAACGAAGGCTGGAAGGGGCTTGTTGAGGGCAAGACTGTCAAACTAACCAAAAAAACAACTGAATATTTAGTTACGGAGGGCGGAACATACCTTGGAACTTCAAGAACAAATCCGTATAAAAAGGAAGGAATGGTGAAAAGATGCCTCTCAAATTTTAAAAAACTTCGCCTCTTTGCTCTTATAGCAATGGGCGGAGAGGATACGCTGGGTGTGGCATCGCGTCTCCATGCTGATTTCAAATTCCCGGTTGTCGGCGTGCCAAAAACGATGGACAATGACTTAAGCGCCACGGATTACACATTCGGTTTTGACACGTCCGTAACCCGCGCTATGAAAGCCGCCCACAGCCTTATAGACACCGGAAGAAGTCATAGAAGAGTAATGGTTCTTGAGGTAATGGGAAGACATGCAGGCTGGGTAGCACTTTTCACCGCCATAGCAAGCGCTGCCGATTATGTCTGCATCCCTGAAAAAAAGGTGCGTGTCAAGGAAATGGTGGAAAAGGTGAAAAAGGCGTACGCACGAAAAAAATTCGCCCTGGTCGTAACCAGCGAAGCGGCGGAACTGGAGGGCATAAGCGGCGATTTAGAACCTCAACAAAAAGACGAGTTTGGACATATAATATTAAAGGAAAGGGGAATGGGAGAAAAACTTGCCTCCATAATCCAGAAAGAAACAAAAATAGAGACCAGACACTCGGTCATAGGACACATGCAAAGAGGAGGAGCCCCCACATTGTTTGACAGAATATTGGGGCTTCGGGTGGGAATTAAAGCCGTTGAATTGGTGAAAGAGAAAAAATTCGGGATGATGGCGGCTCTTAAAGGCAATGAAATAAAAGCTGTTCCGCTGAGCAAATCCACAGGCAAGCTGAAAGTTATAGATAAAAAATGGTTTGAGATAATGGACATATTGTTTGATTAGTTGAACAAACGCAATTTCTGGTTTCTTGAAACGCTGTCTTACTCGTTGTTCATGAGATTTTTAGAAAACAAAGGAGCGTATATGACGCAAAACAAAAAAAAACTATCCAACAAGAAGTTTCAGAGGAAAACCATATTGATAAAAAAGGGGTTGCAGTATAAGTATATGATACTTATCATAGCCAGCGTTCTTATCGCTTTTCTGATAGTAAGTCTGGACATTATTTGGACGCTTTCCAAATTTGTCAATGAACATCCAATGCTTCAGCCTCTTCTGGCAGATATGAAGACGATGATTCCGCTTTTCGGCATAAAAATAGTTATTTATCTAATCATCGTGATTATTGTCTCGGCTGTTGTTTCCCATAGAATGGCGGGTCCGATATACAAATTTGAAAAGAGCGCCACAATAGTCGGGAACGGAGATCTAACCCACAGAGTCACTCTAAGAAAGGGAGACCACTTAGGGGACCTGCAGGATAGTTTTAACCGCATGGCCGCCTCGATTCAAAAGACTGTCATCAGCGACAGGACTATCGTAAGGGGGGCATCTGAAAGTCTCAAAAAATTATCTGAAAAAATAACGGACGCCGAAACAAAAAAAGAAATTCTCCAGGTATGCCAAAATCTGGACAAGACTTTCAATTCTCTGAAAATCCAATGAAAACTTTTTTGCTAACACTGCTGTTCATTGCTTTGCCGCACGGAATATTCGCAGGCAACAGCAAGCCCATTGAAGTTTTTAACCTTGAAAAAAGCGTTGACCTGGCTTTGAAAAACAACGCCGAGCTCCTCTCGGCTTTTCAGAACCTTTTAATTGCCAAACAGAGAATAAAGGAAGCAAGATTTCTCTCTTTTCCTCAGATATCTTTTTCCGGCGCGGTGGCGAGGTTCAACCTGCAATATCCCATGGTTCTGCCACAGGAGTTCGGAGGAAGATATCTCAACTCTTCAATCGACGAAAACTTTTACGCATTGAGAATATATGCTTTTCAACCCGTATACACCGGCGGACGCAATAAGAGCACTCTTAAAATAACAAAAACTGCCGAGAAGGAAGCAAAAGTTAAATATGAAACCGTAAAGAGAAAGGCAATATTTTCGGTAAAGAAAATATTTTATACGCTCCTTTACAGGGAAAAACTGCTTGAAATACACAAAAAATGGAGTGCTGAATTTACGCGGATTTCCCCCCGCGTAAGAAAAAAATCCATCGAAAGGATTGAAACTGGCGTTATTGCCTCCCAGATTGAAAGCGACGGAAATCTTTATGAGAAAGAATACAAACTTGCCTTAAATAGATTCAAAAAAGAATTAGGAACAGAAACTAATTTCCCGATAAAAGTGGAGGGCACGCTTGATTTGCCTGAATTTGAAATTAACCTCAAAAAAAGCCTTGTCACTGCTATGGAAATGCGGCCGGAGCTCAGAGGTGAGATTTACAAGGCAAAAATAGACGAAATTGCTGTAAATCTTGCGATGATTAAAAGACACCCAAAAATCTATTTGGGCGCGAGCTATGATATCCTTGGTTACGATATGTTTAACAGACAATCTCCAAGCTACAGCAATTGGTTGGCATCCATTGCCATTCAATTCCCCCTGTCATGGGATTTCTGGACAAAAGTGAGGCAGGAAAAAGCTAAACAAAGACAGGGAGAGCTTAAAAGAAGCGCCTTACGGGACGAAATAAGATTCGAAGTCATTCAAGGCAATGAGGAAGTCAAATACTGGCGCAAAGAATTTGAAAGACGGAAGAAAAATTTTAACACGATTAAATCCGCTTACTTGAGATATGTTCGCAAAACATCTTTTTCAATGGAAACCCTGCGCCTGCTTAAAATCCTTTATGAATCCAATAAAAAATATTTGGAAGCATCTTACCACAAAGTAATCGCCGGATTGAAACTTGAACTGGCGCAGGGAAAAGATTTGGGTGATTAATGAAAAATTTATTCGTTTCATTACACGTCGTTTTCCTTTTATGCGGCATTTCACTCTCGCATTGCGCCTCCATTAACGAAACAAGCAATGAGGAGGATATATTTGAAGAGGTTTTGTGGGCAAAAATCGTCAGTATGCCGGCTGACAAAAGACTTTCTGTGGGCATAGTCCTTTCCGGCGGAGGAGCACGAGGATTTGCCCATACAGGTGTTCTGGACATACTTGAAAAAAACCATTTCCCAATAGACATGATAAGCGGGACATCCATGGGAGCAGTAATAGGCGGGCTCTATGCCTCAGGTATGGGCGTGGAAAGAATCTGGAAATTTGCATCGGAAGCAGATACAAAAAATGTCTCCAAAGATTTCAAGGGTTTTTCTTTTCTGGAACTCTTAATAAAAAATAAGCTTATTTCGCCAAAATATATTACCGCTTTCGTCAATGATAACTTGGGCGGAAAAAAATTCTCGGAACTCAAAATCCCTTTTGCGTGCGTATCCATGGATTTTTGCACAGGTGAAAAAATAATATTTACCCGGGGCGCGCTCTCTCTTGCTGTAAGGGCAAGCGTAAATCTTCCGGGAATGTTCGAGCCTATTAAATACAGGCACAGATATTTGGTGGACGGGGGAGTTGTGGATTTTTTGCCTGTGGACGCCGCCAGACATCTCGGAGCAAAGTGGATTCTTTCAAGCTGGGTGGAAAGCGATAACAATGTTCTTCCAAGAAATGTTTTCTCTTCCCTCCTTCAAGTGATAGACATAAGAGGAAAAATACTGGCCCAGAAGTCCGCAGCGCGCTCGGATTTTATAATCAAGCCGGATGTGAAAGATATCAAAGTAGCGGACTTTAATAAATGCTACGAGGCTGGAAATAAGGGATTGATTGAAGCCAAAAAAAACATAAAAAAAGCGAAGAGAAAATATATTGCTGACTCTTTGCCTTTCGTCTGGAGATTTTTTTGATGAAAAAAAGACACGGCATCTTTCTCGCGTTTTTGCTTCTTCCCTCTTTTTCCGCCGCTTTTCCTTTGTTTTATTCTTCGCGAAAGCAAGCCCTCTACAAAAGCAAAATTGCAGAAATAGAAAAAAACTTCGCCTCATCCGAATGTGAAAAAGTAAAATCTAACGTAAACAACTACTTCAACTTAAAACCTCCTTCGGAGTTCAGAAAGAAGGCGTATCTTTATTTAGGCAGATGCTATGAAAAAATGGGTTACTCAGACAAGGCGCTCAGCGTTTATAAAATCGCCGCTGCGCTTTATCCGCACGAAAAGGAATTTCATAAAAAATTGGCAGACATGTATTTTGATGCCGGCTTTTTTAAAAAATCCTCCGAAATTTATCTGCGTTTAATTCAAGAATACACTTGCGGATGGGAAATAACCATGAAACTAGCTCTGTGCTATTTGAATCTTGGTTTTTACAAAAAGGCGGAAAAACGCCTGTCTCAGGCGGCCGAATTAAACGGATACAAAGATAGAGATTTGCTTAAAAACTATGTTCAGTGCTTGATAAACCTCGGTAAATATGGCAAAGCATTGAATATAGCAAACAAAATGGGCCCGCCCGACAAATATGTGTCTCTTGCCAGAGTCTATATTCATAAAGGTGATTTTCGCTCAGCTCTTGAAGAAGTTGAAAAGGGCGAAAAGCAATTTCCCCACAAAAAAGACCTCCTCCTTTATGAAATGTTGCTGAACTTCTTTAACGAAAAGTATTATAAAGCATACGCAAAGGCGGGGAATTTCCTTGAGAAATATCCCTTCAGTGAAGCGGCCATGACCATTAAAATCTGGTCCGGTTACAAAATTGGAAGAAAAAGGGAGGCACAACAAACATTTTTACTTCTTCAGAAAAAAGGGAAGGGGTGGCTCAAAAGATTGAGTGAAAGATTAAACTTGCAGGAACGATGAAAGTTAAGTTTTGCAAAATGTCCAGTGCCGGGAACGATTTTGTGCTTATCGACAGCGGAAAATATCCGCATTTAAAAGGAAAAAATATTGCCCAAGTTCTATGCCGGAGAAAAACCTCTATTGGCGCTGACGGCTTGATTCTGATTAGAAAGGAAACCAGAGAAAAAATTTTCATGTGCTTTTTTAATCCTGACGGCAGCGAAGCTTTTTGTGGAAACGCTCTGAGGTGTTGCGCGCTCTGGGCTGGAAAAGAAAAAACTCGCAGAAAAGCTTTTCAAATAAACACTATAAAAGGGAACCTGAGCGTCGAAATCAAGGGAAAAAACAAGGTTAAAGCACAAATGCCATCGGTTAAGGATCTATTTTTAAATTTTTCGGAAATTTCAGGAAAAAAAATTCATTTCGTAGACACCGGGGTTCCGCATGCTGTTATTCCGGTCGAAAATCTCAGGTCTCTTGATGTGCGAACGCTTGGAAGAAAAGTCAGATATAATTCGTGCTTTGGGAAAGAAGGCACAAACGCGGATTTTATAGAACTGAAAAAAAGAGTTTTGCACGTTAGAACTTACGAAAGAGGAGTGGAGAATGAAACTCTATCTTGCGGAACAGGCATAACCGCTTCGGCTCTCGTGGCCGCAAAAGTATGGAATTTGAAACCACCGGTAAAATGTATTTCCTTAAATGGAGAGAATTTTCTGGTGAATTTCAGGTTTGCCGGGCAGGGGGCAAGCGACATAGAGATTTCAGGACCTGCCTGTCTGATTTTTGAAGGTGAAATTAAAATTTAAGAGAAAGGGAGGAAAAAATGGAAAAATTGAAGGGTTGTTACACTGCCTTGATTACCCCGTTCAGAAACGGAAAAATAGATGAAGACGCTTTTAGAAAACTCATTGATTTTCAAATTAAAGAAGGCATAGACGGCCTGCTCGTGGCGGGGTCAACGGGAGAAGCGTCCTCGCTTTCGCAAAACGAATATTTCAATCTCATAAAAATATGCACAGAAACGGTCAGAGAACGGGTTCCGGTAATATGCGGAAGCGGGACAAATTCCACCGAAAAGTCTGTGGACATGATAAGGGAACTCTCACAATTTAAAATAAACGGAATCCTTGTCATAGTACCCTATTACAATAAACCGACTCAACAGGGGATGATTGAGCACTTTTCAAGGATATGCGAAAACACGGATATTCCCATTATCGTTTACAACATACCCGGAAGAACGGGAATTAATATGCTGCCTTCAACGCTAAAAAAGATAAGAGAAAAATGTCCCGGGGTAATAGGAGTGAAAGAAGCCTCGGGAAATTTAGATCAGGTAAGCGAAATAGTGCGCATTATGGACGAAAACTTTTCAGTAATGAGCGGAGACGATTCGCTAACGCTCCCTATGATGAGCGTGGGAGCGAAAGGAAGCATATCCGTAGTTTCAAACATACTGCCCGGGCAAACTTCTTGCATGTGCAAACTTTTTGCCGAAGGCAAGCATAAAGAGGCTCTTGAAATTCACAAAGAACTTTTTCCGCTTATCAAGGCTCTTTTTATTGAAACAAACCCGATACCCGTAAAATACGCCACTCATTTAATGGGCTTTTGCGAACCCTCTTTGCGATTGCCTCTGACGGAATTAAGCAATGAGCACAGGAGCGCGTTAAAAAAGGCGATGATAAACACGGGGATAGCACTATAGGATAAAGCGCGGCTTATCTTCATATTTCAGTGATGATTTGTTCCGCCGTTTTTATTCCCGTGGAAATGTCCTCTTCCATAAAGGAATATTTCCATGCTCCGTATCTGCCAATGGAATAAATATTGTTTCTCAAAAGATACGACAATATTTCCTTCAAAGATTTTTCCCTGTCGTCATTGTATATAACATATGCCGGGTTTATTTTAAGCCACAATTTTTCAACGACATCTTCTTTGGAACGTATGAAGGAAAGAGATTTCAAACTGCGCATTATTTCTTTTTCGGTTTTTTCTATATCAACCGGTTTATTCGAAGCAACTTCTATGTACATAGCGGAATTGCCTTTTGGAGTAGTATACTTTGAAAAGTTTGAGGATATGCCGGCCCTGTAAAAAGCAAACTTTTTCTCTGGAAAGTATATCCAATGCAGCGGGGCCGAAACTTTCTTGATGCCTATATTCAGAACATAAACAATATTGGCACGAAGTTTCCTGGCACTCCCATAAATATTCGGCGGAGCATTTTTAATCATTGCCACAAACCTGTTCAGCGGAGCAGTGTTTATCAGATATTTGTACTTTATCCTGTGCCCCTCCTTGAGGAACGCCGTTTTGTTTCTTACATCTACGGCTATTATTTCCAAATTGAAGGAAGGGGGTTTTATCCGTTCTAAAAACGCTTCGCTCAGAGCCTGAATACCCCCTCTTTTTGGATAATAAAAAGAAGCATTGTATCCCAAGCTTCTCTTACCTTGAAAATAAGCTCCCCTTATCACGTCTTCAACCCGCAATTGTGGCACGAAGGCTGAACACCATTCTATATTCAGTTTCTCCAAAGGATACTGCCAGAGTTTGAAATTATAGGGAAGCATGAAATACTTGGATATGCCTCTCCCATAAAACCATAGCGACCAATCTCTGAAATACTTTGGGCGGAAATCGGGCCGGTTTATTTGTCTTTTCTGCGCTTTCAAAAATTCCAAAACGCATTCTTTTCTCTCGTTATGTGGAAGTTTATAAAGATTCGCCTGAAAGGGAAACGGCACCAGAATTCCGGAGCTAGAAACAGCAGCTCTTCTTTTTATCAATGAATAGTTTCCCCGCAGGAGGGAAAGAACAAGTTTTTTTGTTTGAGGTTTGTGAAAATGAAGCAAATGACCCGAGTAGTCAAAAACAAAACCATTCTTACAGATGGAGGAGGCAAGCCCCCCCGCTTTTTGCCGTTTTTCGGCAAGTAAATAACGGGCGCGGCGTTTTTCAAAAACATAAGCTGCCGAAAGCCCGCTAAGCCCCGCTCCTATTATCAATATGTCAATTTTTTTCATTTGATTTTTCCTTGGTTTCTTTGAATCCTAAAAATTGAAACCGAGCTTTTCCCAAAAGAATAAAAGGAATATTTTTTTAATTCGGGCAAATTTTCCAATTCGGAGAGAAGAGTTTTATTCATTGATATTCCTG
>Ga0180301_10003196_pt1 | contig 12825 bp, 11 predicted proteins | sample GuaBasSediGuay16_FD_121797 | JGI IMG/M metagenome (GOLD analysis project Ga0180301, IMG submission 121797) | Subseafloor sediment microbial communities from Guaymas Basin, Gulf of California, Mexico - Guay16, Core 4569-2, 12-15 cm | ecosystem: Environmental > Aquatic > Marine > Hydrothermal...
ATGTTATGCAGGCTAGGTGGGGTAGACACGGAGATCAGTACCTAGTGGTCCTGGCACCGACAAGCCCCCAGGAATGCTTCGACCTCACTTACAAAGCCTTCGAGATCGCAGAGAGGTTACGAGTACCTGTGGTTGTACTAAGCGACGAATTCATAGCTCACGGTCGTGAAGTTGTTGTAGTTCCTGACAAGCTGGCACCAGTGCCTCGCAGAAGATCCGATGTTGGTAAGCCTACTTTTGGTTCTGAAACCCCCAGAGAAGCCCCGCCGCTACCTCCCCTAGGCTCAGGAGCTGCATTATTGATAACGGGGTCTACTCATAACGAGCGGGGTTTCCGCGACGTTCACAGCTATGAGACCCACTACAAACTTGTTACGAGACTTAAGCAGAAGGTGTGGCTAAACATAGATCAGCTGTTCGTGTATGAGTTCCATGGAGGTGAAGACCCAGAGGTGCTGCTTGTAGCCTACGGTTCCGTCGCACGTTCAGCTAAGGAGGCTTTCAAAAGACTCACAAAGAAAGGTCTTCGCGCTTCCCTCTTCATACCCAAGACTCTGTGGCCCTTCGACCCACTACTCGTGAAGAAAATAGTTGGGGATCCCGAGCTCGTGGTAGTTGTAGAAATGAACCTAGGACAGCTTTACATGGATTTTGAAAGAGCGTTTGGATGCGATAAAAAGGTTCTGCATTTTGGTAAGGTGGGCGGGGGTATCCCGGTGTACCCCAGCGAAATCGTAGATTTCGTTCTGAGGTGCTTAGGATTATGAGCCCACATTTCTCTCTCCAATACCTAAGATCGGGGGCGCTGCCAACAGCATTCTGCCCGGGATGCTATAACGGAATAATCATAAACGCTCTCATGAAGGCTTTCCGCGAACTAGGGGTTACTAAGCTGGATAGGTACGTGTTCGTAAGCGGAATAGGCTGTTCATCGTGGATACCCAACCCCTACATACGCGCCGACTCCGTCCATACACTACATGGAAGAGCTGTTGCCGTTGCCACGGGCATCAAGCTTGCTAGGCCAGACCTTGAAGTTATAGTGATAGGCGGAGATGGAGATCTCCTCTCCATAGGCTGCAACCACCTAATACATGCTGCTAGGAGGAACATGGAGCTAGTGGTTGTGCTCGTGAACAACCTCGTGTTGGGGATGACACGCGGCCAGGCATCACCTACAACCCCCCAAGGGACAAGAACCGTTACTACCCCATTCGGAAACTTCGAAGAGCCTATGAATGCCGTCTCGCTCCTCATGTCGACAAACGCCAACTATGTAGCCCGTTGGTGTATATCGAATTTTGAGCAGTTAAAAGAGAGCTTTAAGGAAGTGTTGAGCAAAGTCACTAAGGGTCTTCGGTTTATAGAAATAGTTGCTCCGTGTGTAACTTACGTAGTTAGGTACGAGGGCAAGACTCCGGGCGAGAAGATCAAGGAACTTGCAAGAACGTGTGTAGACAAAGATACCTATGCTAGTCTCTCGCCAAAGGAGCGTAGAGATCTAATACCAGTAGGGGTATTCAGGCGTGAAAACAAACCTGGGTTTATCGATAGATACCGTGAATACTCAACTCGTGCCCGTGGGTGAAATTCTTTGGAGATCTCGATCGCATTTGCGGGCCGTGGGGGGCAGGGCCTCGTTTTCGCTGCTACGCTGCTGGCTAACACATTGTTCAAACAGGGGTACTACGTGGCCCAGCTCCAGAGCTACGGAGCTGAGGTGCGGGGAGGCTCCGTTTTGGCATACGTTGTAGCATCAGACATGCCCATAGAAAACCCCTTTGTAGATAGCTTCACACTGTTCATAGCTCTTCACGAGGCTGGTGTCAAGAGGTGGCTTAAGTTAGCTCAGCAGAGCTCTATCGTCATATTGAACCGCGACCTCGTTGAGACCAAAACTTTTCCCAACACCATAGTATTGCCTATAACCCGTAAAGTTGAGGAGGCGGGTGCTCGGGGTAGAGAGAATATAGCTGCTTTGGGTATCTTGGCGGCTCTCGGGGTTGCTAGGAATGAGCTGCTGATAGAAGTGCTTCGTAGACAGAAGGAGTTTGAGAAAAACAGAATAGCCTACAAAGCCGGGTACGCACTAGGGCTTGAAATAAGTTCCAGAGTAGAGAGGCTACTCCGTTCCCAAGGTGAAGGCCCGTGGCTGAAGACCTAAAGAACTTCTTTGAGCCGAGAGGCATAGCGGTCATAGGGGCTAGTCCTAAACGGGGATCGGTAGGTTATGTAATCGTTGACCAGCTCAAGAAAAGGTACCGCCGAGGAAGGATATACCCGGTAAACCCCAAGTACAGCGAAATTCTCGGATTAAAGGCCTACCCTACGATACTTGACGTTCCAGATCCTGTGGATCTAGCAGTAGTGGCGGTTAGAGCAGATCGCGTGCCCAGTATAGTAGAGCAGATCGGGAAGAGGGGGGTTAAAGCTGCTATTGTGATTAGTGGAGGGTTCTCGGAGATAGGTCCTGAGGGTGCAGAAAGAGAGCGCAAACTTCTAGAGATCGCGAGAAGGTACGGAATCAGAATCATTGGTCCCAACTGCATAGGGGTTCTTGACAACACGACGGGCATAGACACCTTCTTCTTACCCGAGGATAGATTGAGAAGACCGCCATTGGGCTCTATATCGATAATAAGCCAGAGCGGCGCCATGCTGTCGATGTGGGTAGACTGGATGGCCATGAAGGGGCTGGGACTTGCCAAGGCTGTCAGCTACGGCAACAAGGTCGATGTAGACGACGTAGAGCTGCTGAGGTATCTCATAGACGATCCGCATACGAAGGTGATCCTCATGTATATCGAAGCCTTGAAGCCAAGGCGTGGAAAGGAGTTCATCGAGGTTGCTAGGAGCGCCACAGTTAAAGGGAAGCCCGTGGTCGTGTTGAAGGGAGGGAGATCAGGTGCGGGAGCGCGTGCCGCTGCTAGCCACACAGGTGCTCTTGCCTCGAACTACGAAGTTTACAGAGCCGCTTTCAAACAAGCAGGGATCATAGAAGCCGATACCATGGAGGAGATGTTCGACATAGCCAAAGCTTTCACCATGACCAGGCCCGCGGAGGGCCGAAGACTGCTCATCTTGACAAACGCAGGCGGCGAAGGTGTCATAGCCACTGATTTTGCCGAGCGTTATGGCCTCGAGGTTCCTGTACTACCCGAAGAACTACAGCAGAGATTGAGAGCCAAGATGCCACCACACGTCGTGGTGAAGAACCCGGTAGACCTTACGGGCGACACCGACGACGAGAGGTACCGCATAGTGCTTGAGGAGGTCTTACCAGAAAATATAGTCGACATAGTCATCGTGATAGCCCCTCCCCACCCACCGGCGATCAGAGGTGATGTAATTAACTACGTAGCCGAAGCCCATAAGAAGTACCAAGCGCCCATGCTCGCGGTTGTGACAGGCGGATACATAGCCGAGGAGTATAGTCGAAAATTTGAAGCTGCAGGCATCCCAGCATACCCGAGTCCTGAAAGAGCTATCAGAGTTGCAGCTGCATTAGCGTACTACGGAGAATACGTTAAGAAACGTGGCTCTGCAAAGTATTAGGGTATTAAAGGTTGCTCGATGTGCATAGTTCTGGGGATGTCCCTTTGAGCGAGCACTTCATAGATATCGAAGAGTTCAAGAAGATAGATCTGAGAGTTGCATACGTTAAGAAGGCTGAGAAAATACCCGGTTCAAAGAAGTTACTGAGGCTGATAGTGGATCTAGGTTCGGAGGAGAGGCAGATAATAACGGGTTTGGCCCAATGGTATAGGCCTGAGGACCTCGTAGGTAAGTACATCATTGTAGTAGCGAATCTTAAACCTAAGAAGTTCATGGGCTACGAAAGTCGTGGTATGCTACTAGCCACTTGCAATGACGACGAGAAGCCCGTGCTCATAACCGTAGCCGAGCCCGTGAAGCCTGGAACACGCGTATGCTGAACAGCACTTTTTCAATAAATTGTGTAGCAGAACACGATATGATCGGGAGAAGATACGAAACACTTTAAGGGTAGCCCCCTGGAGTAGGTGTGCGGGTGGTAATATTATCCGTCGAACCCATGCTTAAAGGACGCTACGACCCCCTAAAGGTGGAGAAGTGGGTTCTGGATTTCTGGAAGCGTGAAAGTATACCTGAAATCGTCAGAAAGAAGTCGTGGAGCGGCAATGCACCAGTCTTCTGCTTCTTAGAAGGCCCCCCGACAGCCAATGGTTTCATGCATGTGGGACATGCCAGGGGCAGGACTCTCAAAGATATAAAGCTACGATACTACCGCATGAAGGGGTACCGTGTATGGGATCAAGCGGGATGGGATACTCAGGGCTTACCCGTTGAGCTTGAGGTTGAGAGAAAGTTCGGGTTTAAGACAAAGCGCGATATAGAGGTTTTCGGAGCCGAGAGATTTGTTGATGAGTGCCAGAAACTTGTTGACTACTACATAGAACACTGGCGTAATGCCAGCGAGAGGCTAGGGCTGTGGCTAGACTACGATCACGCCTATGAAACACGTCATCCAAGGTACCTTGATACAGCGTGGAGATTCTTAAAGAGCATGTGGGAGAAAGGGTACCTCTACGAAGATCTAAGAGTTGTACCTGTATGCCCTCGTTGCCAAACTGCGCTGAGCAGCCATGAGGTGGCGCAAGGCTACAAACTAGTTAAAGACCCTAGCCTCTACTTCAAGATCAAGCTCAAGAACGAAGACAACACCTATATGGTGGTGTGGACAACCACGCCCTGGACCATAATATCTAATGAGGCGCTAGCTGTCCACCCTGACGAGATCTACGTTAAGATCAAGGTGGGCAACGAGTACTGGATACTTGCCGAGAAGAGGCTCAAAGAATTTGTAGAAGAAGTGGGGCTCCAAAGCCACGTTATCACAGAGAAGATCCGGGGAAGCGAACTCGTGGGGATATCCTATGAACATCCACTAGTTCCCGAGGTGCCTGCACACAACGAACACCAAGGTAAGTGGGTACACAGGATCTTACCCGCAACATGGGTTAGTATGGAGGAGGGGACAGGAGTCGTACATATCGCACCCGCACACGGTCCTGAAGACTTCGAGCTCGGTAAGCAGTACGAATTACCTGTATTCAAACCCCTAATGAAGAGTGGTTACTTTGGACCCGAAGCAGGTAAGTATCAGGGACTGTGGTTCATAGAGGCTAACGCTCACGTAATCGAAGATCTGAGAAGAAAAGGGTTGCTAATACATATCGGAGAGGCTGAGCACGAGTATCCTCACTGCTGGAGATGCGGTACCAAGCTTATGTACTATGCTGATAGGCAGTGGTTCATAAAGGTCGAACCCATAAAGATTACGATGCTCGACGAAAATTCCCGGATCAGATGGACTCCGGCTTGGACTAGGAATCGCTTCGATGACTGGCTGAAGAATGCAAGAGATTGGTGCATATCCCGCGAGAGGTATTGGGGAACACCATTACCTATATGGACGTGCACCAAATGCGGGTATCGAGAGGCCCTTGGAAGCCTAGAGGAGGTCAAGAGAAGAGCACTGAACCCCGAAGCCGTATTCGACCACCATAGACCCTGGATCGATAGAGTTGTGTTGAAATGTCCTAAGTGCGGTGGCGAGATGAAGCGCGAACCCTTCGTGGTCGACGTGTGGCTGGATAGCGGAATAGCTCATACTGCTGCATTAGAGCAGTATGGGTGGGGTAAGCTCATTAACGAGCTCTTCCCCTACGATTGGATAACGGAGGCTATAGACCAGACAAGAGGCTGGTTCTATACACTAATGTTCACATCTGTTGCATGGTACGGCAAAGCTCCTTACAAAAGCGTGCTGTGTCAAGGGCTCGTACTCGACAAGTACGGTAAGAAGATGAGCAAGAGCAGGGGCAACGTTATCTGGGCGTACGAATTCATGGAGAAGTACGGCGCTGACCCAACGAGGCTCTACCTCGTAGCAAAAGCTGCTCCGTGGGACAACATAAACTTCGACCCCGACGAAGTTCTTGATGTTAAGAGACAGCTCGATATACTTTGGAACAGCGTGAATTTCGCCAAAACCTACATGGAGCTAGACCGCTGGGAACCATCCAAACTAGATGAGGATCTTAAGCATCTAGAACCGGAGGATCTATGGCTTCTCTACGAGCTTGATAAGCTAGTGAAGGATGTAGAGGAGAGCATCGAGCTTGACAATCCGCATGTAGGAGCACGGAGAATTCTGGAGTTCATAGTCGAGGTACTGAGTCATAGGTACATAACGCTGGTCAGACCGCGTGTATGGATCGAGGAAGATACGCCGCCGAAACGCAGCGTCTACGCCACACTATACATAGCTATATCAACGCTTCTCAAAGTTCTAGCCCCCTACGCACCGTTTATAGCTGAGTACCTCTACCAAGCCTTCATGAGAAGACTAGAGCCCGGAGCTCCGGTATCCATACACGCAGCTGAGTGGCCTCAAGTTCCTCGCAGGTTCTTAGACGAGAAGACCTGGCTTGCTGTGGATCTAATGCTCGAAGCATCCGAGCTCGTTCTAACGTTAAGATCCGAAGCCGGTATCAAGAGAAGGTGGCCCATAAGAAAAGCAGTGGTCGTGATCCCCGAAACATCCACCGAGCTACAGCCACAGCTCCTCGAAAGAGCTGCACGAGTGCTGAAGGTCTATGCCAACGTTAAAGAGGTCGAGGTTACAAGAAAAGACGTCGAGCTACACCACCTGAAAAAGAGCGAGGGTAGAAGAGTCAAGGTCTACGTCGATCTCACTCTAGACGAAGAGACTATTCTGGAAGGTCTTGCTAGAGAGATTGTGAGAAGAATCCAGGTGATGAGAAAGGAGTTGAAGCTTCCTCTAGATGCCATGGTCGAGAAAGCGATTGTGTATACTCCAGACAACATGCTGAGAAAAGCCGTTGAGATCCATAGAGAGTTCATTGCCCGTGAAACACGCTGTAAAACCGTAGAGCTTGCAGAGACCAAACCTGAAGATGCACGTGAGTGGAGCGTTGAGGGCAGAGAACTCTACATACTCCTCGTTTTGGAGGCAGGTGAACAAACACATTAAATCAATCTAGTCTAACTCTGTTCCACTTTTTGTTCTGCCACTTGTATCTCCTCATCCGCTTAGACCTGCCGAACCCGCATGCCGCACAATAACCCTTCGCTACATTAAAGGCCACCCTGCCACATCGCCTACATTTTATGTGTGTAACCTTCTTGCTCTTTTTACCCATAGATGGGGTGCCCTTCATACAGGATCACCTACGTAATGGGCGATAACATGAGGACATTGTCACCACGTATAAGAACAGTACCGAGCTTTCTCCACTTACCATCCCCCATCAGCTCCTCAGCCTCGTCAAGTACTAGATTCAAGTGCATATCAAAACTCTTGAGCTTGCCTCTTAGCGACTTACCGCCCCTAAGCCTGACCAAGACTAGCTGACCTAGGGTTTCTGCCAATACCCTATGAGCGGTTTCCGGCAGTGAGCTCATGGAATATCCACCTGATAAACAGCATCCCCTAACCGTATCCAAGTCTTTACACACTGGAAGGTTTAAAAGGTTAAGTTGGGTTTCCACTCATTCTGAGCCTTTGTATACATGCTATAGCGTTGAGAATCATGTACTTTACTGCCTCCGCAGGCACGTAGTAATAACCAAAGCTCTGATTCTCGTACTTGAACCCGTAGGCAGGCTCTATCCTTAGTTCGTAAAGCAGGTCCCCGAAGGAACCGAGCTCACGAGCAATCTTTTCTATATCTGCCATAGAAGCCCGAATGTACTGCGTCTTGTAGGAATCATCGTTAGACCTCCTAATCATAACCTTGTAAACCTCACCAGTTTCGTAGATTCTAAAGCTTTCTGCAAATTCAACTCGCTCTGCTACCATGGGCAGCGACTCCGCTAGAGTCCATCTTTTCTCAAACGTATCTATGTCTATGAAGTATGTTGCCCTATACTTGTTCTTCCTCATTTCTTTTAGTTTGTTCTCTAGGTATCTCGCTGGGAGCGAAAGCAATTCGCTGAGCTCATCAACTGTAAAAGCATCGTCGGTTAGGTATGTGTAGAGTATCTTGAAAACATCGTGGATCCACGGTCTCTGCGGAGGTAATCTCATTAAATACTCAGCTAGCGGCAGCGGCTCTCTTCTTTCGCCTGCGTTTATAATCTCTATCTTACCGTTTTTAATGTCCTTAAGGATCTTCAGAGCTGCATCGAAGTCGTAGTGCTCCTGCTTAAGTTGCACCACAACTTCTTCAACAAGCTCCTCCTCGTCATCACGCGCACCAAAACTCGGGCTCAACTCGCTTGTCTTTATTCTGAAGTAGGGTGAACGTTTGAGAGCTTCTACTGTCAGCCGCTGCCACTCATCCTCGTTAAGCTCAACTAGCTCTTCGAGAGGCGATGACATGCGGCTCTTAACCGCTATACCAACATGTGAAACCCTGATCTCTACATCCAGGCCTTCCTTCGACGATAATATGTAGAGCATTAACTGCGCCAAGGCATCAAGAGCCTTCTCATCACTAAAGAACGTGTAAATAACATAGCTACCCACTCTCTCCTTGATCACCGTGTTTGTCGAGGGTAGCACCCCTATCTCAGCAATATACTTCTCAGCTATGCTCCTGATGACGCTGAGCAGCACATCACTGCGATTTCCGGAGTTTAGAGAAGCTCTTAAGAGCTCGGCCATCTCTCTAGCCGCCACGCCGCTACGCTTAGCTGTCTCGCCTCTCCACAGCGGGACCTCACCACTGCTCGTAGCCGCAGGCTCTACCTCGATCGTGTACATATGGTCATCAATCCTGACAACTTTCCAAGCTCGTCCTGCAAGCCTGACAACATCGTCTACCCTCAGATAGCGGAACACGTAATGCGAATCCAGCTTCCCTACTTCGCACCCTTCTCTTGTCTTAACAACGAACTCTGGAAGCGATGATATAAACGTGAAGAACTCCGTAAATCCTCTAGTCCCTCTGTACTTATCGTGTTCGAATCTCCACGTAGTGTAGAATCTAGGGCCTATTCTAAGACCTTCACCACTCATCTCCACGAGACGATTCTTAGCTAAGTACTTAACGAGCTTGAGAAACTCTTCGTAGGTCATGTGTCGGTAAGCATAGGTTCCGCGCACTATCTCGTAAAGCTCGTCGATTTTTACTGGCGATGAAGCTTTGAGAAGGTACCCTACTATCATGCGTGCTACCACATCCTTAGGAGCGCATCTAGTGTTTGGAATTTCGAGTACTCCTCTTTCAGCAAGTCTTACAAGCGACATTGCTTCAAGGAGCTGCACTGGGTGCCACACAATTATAGCTCCGCGCATGGGTTCCCTCATGCTGTGACCAGAGCGGCCCACTCGTTGAAGCAGCGTCTGCACTTGGATGGGGGATCCTACAACTATAACCTTCCTAACATAGCCTATATCTATGCCTAGTTCGAGTGTTTTCGTAGCTATGACGCCTACCAGCCTACCTTCCTTCAACAATCTTTCTGTTTCTTCTCTAAGTTCTTTCGATACGGATGAATGATGTACCATAACATTGCGTATCCCTAGACGTTCGAGCTCTTCACGAAGTCTCTCGCCAGCGTAACGCGAGTTTACAAATATAATCGTAGGGGGTTCCAGTAGCTCAGCTACTTTAACGGCTATCTTACTCCAGTCCTCTTCAACGAAGTGTATCGCGATCTCCATGGGCTTCTTAGAGTAGCTTGTAACTATCTTCAAAGGTCTTTTGGAGCATCCTATGAAGTAGCGCGACACCTCTAGCGGATCGCCCACGGTAGCAGAGAGCATTATTATCTGCAGATCACGGCCTGTGAACTTCCTTAAACGTGAAATGAGGAGGGCCAGCTGCGCACCACGTTTTGTACCTATGAGATCGTGCACCTCGTCTATTATCACCCATCTGACATTCTTGTAGAACCGCCTGAACTTATGTGCCCAATCCAGCTCTATCTCGAGACCTTCGGGTGTTATGACGAGTATATGGGGTGTTTTTCTCAGCCTCAACTTCTTCTCGGATTTCGATATATCGCTATGCCTTCGTGCAACAACTATACCTAGTCTATCGCCCCACTCTCTTAGCCTACGTGTAATATCGTTTATGAGAGCCCTCAGAGGCGTTACGTACACTACGGCTATGGGCTTGGCATTCTCATAAAGTATTCTCGACATCACCGGCAGTATAGCTGCCTCGGTCTTACCATACCCCGTGGGAGCTACTATAAGCACGTTGTATCCTTCAGCAATATATTTACTAGCTTCAACCTGAATCTCATTAAGACCGCTCCACCCTCTCTCTTGAACTAGCTCTATCACCTTAGGATGCAGCACCACTCTTAGACACCGATCATACCAACTCAGATATCCTGAAGACATATGTATACTGGGTATTCCATAGACACCACACTCTATGCAACGACGGCTAAATAAGCATTCAGCAAATCCGGTACATCACAGCAAAGAAAGCATTGACCTTATTCGCTTTGGGCTTTAAAGCGGAACACCCATCGCCTATCAAGCTGAGCCCTTTCAAGTTTAGAGATTGAGAGAGGCACGATGCGGTGTATAACAAGTTTGGTGGGGCCGCCCCGCCCTGGTAGCGGGGGGTGGACTCTCCCGAGGCGCCCGCCCTACCTCATCCGTATGCTTTCATTACTGTTGTCAGTTTTAAATTTTTGTATTCATATATCGATAGAAGCTCCTGTAGCCTTCTCCTCTTCTCAGGGCGCAGTGGTTTCAAGCATTGTGCAAGTTTAACCAGATTATTTCCGCTTATAACTAGTTTGTAAGCATAGCCTTCCATGATTTTGTAGACTTTACATGGAACTCCTAGAAACTCTAGAAGGTCTTTCACACCTCTAAGACCATTCTTATTAATTGATGTAACCGCTATCCTCCTCGTCTTCAGATCCACGTATCCTTCATCATCGATGTACGCTCTGATCCACGCACATATTAGGTTCTTAGCTTTAACCTTATCCTTAGAGAGGAAATATTGTGATAGGTGCCCTCCACTCCCTAGATCCACCCGCACCTAATGCCTTGAGTCTTAGGTAGGCGTTTTGGAGCGAAACCTAGCGATGTAAGCATTTTATGCTTTAACACCTTCACTGCTACTCCATATTCGTTCTCGACATCGTCTATGTATTCTTCTATAAGTTCTTTGCATGAGTTAGTGTACTCTACGACGTATCTTGTTCCGCGCTGCCCCTTCTCGGTATACATATATCCATCTCCACAGATGTGCGCGTGGATTCGTGCCTCGTGTACGGAGTGTAGCGATGTTTCTACAAGCAACTCCCTATTAGGATTAAGATAACTGAATGAGGTAGGGCGGGCGCCCCGTTTTGAACCACCGACCTCGGGGTTATGAGCCCCGCGGGCTACCAGGCTGCCCTACCCCGCTACTTCGCGGCCCCGTTTACACTTATGAAGAGTGTCGAGGTTTATAGGCGTTATGCCGATTTTCGCTTTTCGCTCAAGTTATTCGCGTACGGTGTAGACTAGCTTCTCATAGTTGAGCATGTAGGTGGATAACCCGATCAGTGCCAGCGAAATTCCTAGGGCAGCCACTATGTACGTAAGCCCTTGACTGTAGTTACCGAACACCACATAGTGTATGAACAGTGCTGTGTATGTGAACGGGTCTAGGTGTACGAGAAGTGTTCCCAGAGGCGATAGTGCGTGGAGGTCGACGAAGAGCGCGGCCATGTATACCACAGAGGCTGCGCCGATAACTCCCAAGCTAGCTATGTTAGCTGATCGGTAGGTGGGGCTTCGTAGAACAATAGGCAGGGCAAGTGCTAAGCATAGAAGGGCTGTGACGTAGACAGCCACGCCGTGCATGACTACGATGAACGGATCCAGTTTCAGGGCCGCGCCGCCAAGAAGGTAGAAGTATATCAGTAGACCAGCCGCATCTGATACCGCAGCTACGCCTCCCAGAACAGAGCTCGAGATAACCTTACCTAGTACGAAACTGTATTTAGCTATTGGGAGGCTCATCAACGCTTCGAGAGTTCTACGCTCCCTCTCACCAACTATGCTATCCACGAGGTACAGCGTAACGGGGCTTAGAACAAACATCAGGGAGAACATAAGTAGCTTCGCCGCTGAGTACCGCGCTGCCTCTTCAAAAGGTACCTCGCCCAGACCCGGAATCTTGTAAGAATACACCACCAGCACGGGGTTGCAGAGAGCTTCGCGCGACACATTACCTAGACAACTGATCTTAGCCTGTGACACCTCAGCCGAAATAGCTCCTAACGCTTCCATAACTATGTTGAAGGCCTGTTGCGAGCGCGACGAACCGGGGATGAGCTCTACGTAGACAACCGCCTGCGCGTGGAGGCTGCTGAGGTTCTGCATGAAGCCTATAGGTAGTCTAAGCCACAGATCCGCTTCCCGGTAATCTCTCGCGAGCACCGCTCCGCGCAGCATCATTTCATTAACGAGGGCGTCCACAACATTCTCCAGATCCAGGACTACACCGGGACACAGAGTATAGTTTCCTGCAATGTCCTCCACCTCTACATAGATCGTGGGGGCTATCTGCTGCTCTCTAAGTCCGAGGGTTGCAGCCGCGGTCACGGGCATCAATATTAACGGTAGGAGTACAGCCATTATGAGGGTCGTGTAGTCTCTGCCCAAGTCTGTGAGCTCTTTCCACATGAATACCCTCAGCAACCTACCTATCCTCAAGGTACATCACTGAGCAACTTTATGAAAGCCTCCTCGAGGTTTTCACTAGCAGTTAGCTTCTTCAACTCCGCGGGTGTGCCAACGGCCACGATCCTACCATCGTTGATCAGCGCAACACGTGTGCACAGGTATTCGAC
>Ga0180301_10003197_pt1 | contig 12822 bp, 11 predicted proteins | sample GuaBasSediGuay16_FD_121797 | JGI IMG/M metagenome (GOLD analysis project Ga0180301, IMG submission 121797) | Subseafloor sediment microbial communities from Guaymas Basin, Gulf of California, Mexico - Guay16, Core 4569-2, 12-15 cm | ecosystem: Environmental > Aquatic > Marine > Hydrothermal...
CTTCTGCCACTTGTTTTCCCCGCGCGCTCCTGATCGTTTCAAGGGGTAGTTAAGCCTTGCAGGGTGATAAAAATACTCGATTACGTTTCTCCGTCTTGGGCATCCCTTTGTAATTGAATATGATGATCTTGTGCCCGGAAACTCTTTATCCGGCTCAACTGAAACCAGGCGATCAGCATCCACACCAACCGCAAGTCTGCAGGCGTTGTGGCACTGCATGCAAACAACTTTTTTAATCTCCATTATTGCCTCCCGAATGGCCTTGTTTGATAACTCCTTTCCCTGTGTCCCCTGTTGAAGCACGTTGTTTTTTTCGGGAAGAGTGGTTCCCTATTTGACAAGGGAAGGGAGATAGGTCGCAATCTGCGGTACAAAAACAAGTATAATCGTAACGATAATCAGAGCAGCAAGAAAAGGGAATATGCCGCGGAAAATATTTTCCAGGGGTACTTCAGGGGCAATCCCTTTAATCACAAAAACATTTACACCCACCGGCGGAGTGATGACGCCCATCTCAGCCACCAGCACAATGATAACTCCAAACCAGATAGTGTCAAAGTGCAACTCCTTGACTATAGGGAAAAAAATCGGGATCGTAACAACTATAAGGGCCATGGAATCCATGAAAAATCCACCCAAAAAATAGATAAAAATGAGGACTCCCATCACCGCCAAGGGATGAATAGGCAGCCCGCCAATCCATTCGGCGAGTTTAAAAGGAATAGTGGTTATGGCCATGAAATGACCAAAAATAACGGCCCCTGTAATAATAAAGAGAACCATGCAGGCGGTCCGCAATCCATCCTTGCCTGCATCGAAGAATTTTTTCCAGTTCAATTGCTTCCGGCCCAGACCTATGATCAGGGCACCTCCTGCACCAATGGCTCCTGCCTGGGTGGGACTGAACCAGCCAAGGAACAGTCCGCCAATGGCAAGAAGGAAAAGGATAACTGCCTCGATTATTCCGGTTGTAGACCGGAGTTTTTGACTCCATGTAGTTGAAGGGCCGGGTGGGGCAAGCCTAGGGTTACGCCAGCACAAAAGGGCTACGGTTACTACAAAGGCAAGGCTAAGAAGTAGGCCGGGCAATATCCCGGCAATAAAAAGCTTTCCTATGGATTCCTCCACAAGTATGCCGTAAACGATGAGAACAGTGCTCGGAGGGATGAGAATACCGAGAGTCCCGGCTGAGGCAATGGTACCGGTGGCAAGGGTGATGTCGTAGTCGTATTTTTTCATCTCGGGCAGCGCTATCTTTCCCATTGTGGCGGCAGTAGCCGAGGTTGAACCACAAATAGCGGCAAAGCCGGCGCATGCAAGCACGGTGGCAATGGTAAGACCACCCCGCAGCCACCCAAGCCAGGTATAACTGGTATAGTAAAGTCTCTGGCTGATGCCGGAGGCAAAAGCAAAAGTCCCCATCAGTATAAACATGGGGATAACACTTAAAGGGTAAGAGGAAAATTCGTTAAAAATATCCTGGGCGAGAAGGCTGAGGGCAGGGCCTGGATCCGCTAAATACGCAAAACCGATGAACCCAACAAAACCCATAGCAAAGGCAACAGGCATTCCAAGAAGGAAAAGCAAAAGCATTACCACTATACCGATAATACCTATTTCAATAGGACTCATTTCTTAACCACCCGCAGTATTGCATTTATTAGATCATGGATAAATATCAAACAAACCGGGATACTCGCCGCTGCGACACCGTAGGCAAAAGGAAAAAGCGGTATTCGCGCACTGGCGCTGACTTCCGCACCTGAGCGAAAATAACTGCCGAGGATAGCCAAGCGCCAGACAATCAGGATAAAAAAACCCAGCCCGAAAATGAGAACAACACTGTCCACAACCGCCCGCACCCGTTTTGGCAGCAAAACCACAAAAAATTCCACATGCACATGCCTTCCAAGAAGAAGTGCGGAGGCTGCAACAAATGAGATCGCGACAGCCTGGGAAAGCATAACGATGTCAATAGCTCCAAGTACGGGTTTCAGGAAGAGCTTTGCCCCAATCACGTCAATGCAAGTTATAAACATCATCAAAAGCAGCCCCATTAGCCCCACCCATTCAAACCAACTGCTTATCCGGCGATTAAACCTATTGAATTTTTCCAGGAACCCCATTAGCTTGACTCCGTTTGTGTTTTTCGATTTAAAGCACAATTTAGGGCTCTGCCCGGCAGCAAGCCCTTCATTTTTCTGACGAGCGTGCTGCCGGGGTCGAGCACAAGAAATGCGCTTTTCCCTGGTCCCACTGTCGAAAGAAAACATGGCCGTGATGCGGCTTTTCTTTTTCAGTAACCAGGTCTGGCGATGGCATCACCACGAACTTGTTTTTATGGTCTCATTTCGGGAGGTCCTGTTGGCGATTTAATGCCTAAGTATATCTGCTTTTTTGTCCAGTATTGAATTCGATCCTGCAGGAATTTTAGCCAGCCCCTGACCTCAGCTTCAGAGTATCCCTTTGCTACCATATTATTTACATAGTTCTCTATTACAGGTTCAGTAGCTTTTTTCCACCTGACAACTTCTTGAGGGGATAGCTCAATGATTTCCACCCCTTTCTTTTTGGCAAACTGCTTGCCGTAGAAATCAATCACATTCCACATCAATGCATATCTCTCTTTGTACTCGCCACAAACCTCATTGAAGATCTCTTTAATATCCTGAGGTAATTTCCTATAGCTGTTCTTGTTCATAGCCACAAAAAAAGTGTAGATATTGCCCACTTGCCAGCTTGCTGTTGTATAGCCCACGACTTCGGCAAACCTAAATGTTTTTAGGGTCTCAAAGGGCGTGTTTACCCCATCAATAACGCCTTTAGCGATGGCATCATACACTTCCATCATAGGCGTGGGGGCAGGGGTTGCACCTAGAGCTTTAATTGTATTACCTAACATTCCGGGCGCTCTTATTGTGAGCCCTTTCAAGTCTTCCAGCTTGCGGACCGGTTTTTTACTGATAATCAGACTGGGATTGCTGCTATTCATCCAGAGGAGCTTAACCTTATCCCATTCCTTAGGCTTAAACTCATTGTAAAAATCATTTACCACCTGAGAACCAACCCAGCCACTGGGATAGGCGAGCGGCAGTTCACTAGCACTGGTAACTGGAAAACGACCCGGCGTATACTCAACATGGGCATAACCTATGTCAGCGATTCCAGTTTCAATGCCGTTGTAAATGGCGGGAGCTTTGAGCAATGAACCGCCTGCAAGATATTGTATCTTTACCCTGCCCTTGGTGCGCTTTTCCACCTCGTTACAGAATTCTTGAGCGATTTTGGATTGACCAGACGGTGGAGGAAAGTAATTGGCAAATTTTAGCTTTATCACCTTGCCCTTCGCGTGAGCACTTTGAAGCGGCACTAAAGAAAGCATTAGCGCCAGGCAAAAGACTCCGGCTACGACCAATACGCTTTTTCGTTTCATAGCTAACTCCTCCTTTCAGTATTTGGTTTACGTTTTTCCAACAAGATACCACCAACCCCAGCCATTTAAGAGGGTTCTCTCGAACCCTTTAGGAAGCGATAATAAAGTGGATAATTTTGAGCATGGGTAAAATCGGGCACTCTGGTGTAAAAAGCTAAAATCCCAGGTGGCTTAAAGGAGTCTCTCTATGTAGGCTCCCCAATTTTTTTCTTTATGTCCTCAACCAACATCCTTTTGTCGATTTTTTCGGCCTTTGTATATGGCATGCTGTCAACAAATTCGATACGCTCAGGGAGTTGAAGCACAGAAGCTTTCTTATCTTTTAGAAAAGAAATGATTTGTTCAAAACTCAGTTTTGCGCCAGGTCTTGGCTGGATGCAGGCGCACACCCGCTCCCCCATTTCCGGATCAGGCATTGGGATAACCGCAACACTAATAACATCCGGGTGCTGAATAATCAACTTTTCTATTTCAGTAGCACTGATACTTTCTCCGCCCCGGTTGATCATTTCCTTTATTCTGCCTGTAAGAGTGACATTGCCAGCTTCGTCAATCTTGGCAACATCTCCTGTCCTGAAGAAACCCTCGTTGTCGAACACTTTTCGATTTTCTTCCGGGTTCCTGTAATAACCAGTAAATACACCGGGACCCTTGATGAGCAGTTCCCCGGGTGTATTTGGCGGCAGTTCTTTGCCACTTTTGTCAACCACCTTGTAAGTATCATAAGGGCAGGTTGGCCTCCCTACAGTGCGGAACGTTGTCTCTAAGTCGTAGTTTGATCTGGTTATTGTGGTCTGGCCTTCTGTTCCCCCGTATCCGTTGTAGAAGACGCACCCGAGCTTTTCTCTAACAGCTGTTATGAGGTCCGGCAGGCTTGCGCCTCCACCGCAGTGCATTTTTTTGAGAGAGCTCAGGTCGTAATTGCCGAGGCGGTCATAGTTAACAAGCCTGCTTGCCAGGGTGGGCACCCACACAATAGCGGTAACTTTTTCATGCTCAATGGTTCTGCAAATATCCTGCATGTCGGTGGAATCGAGGAAAATCGTCTTCGCATAGGTAAAAATACCGCCAAGCAGACCCTTTGTAAACGTGAGATCATGACCTATCGGACCTGCCAGGAGGCAGATATCGTCACTCAGAAAATCCCAGGCCCTTGCTGCGTATTCGGTTCCGCAAACCAGACTGTTGTGGGTGCGCGGGACAACTTTAGGAAGCCCGGTGGTGCCGCCGGTTGGGCCCATGTGAGCAACCTGCATGGGATCAGGCCGTTTTTCTGCCAGTCTTTGAAGGTTTTCTTCGGACAGTTCGGCATCTTCTACCAGCTTTTCCATGTTCAAAAATCCCGCATGGCTCTTGCCCCTGACCAGAATCACATTGCGAAGCTGTGGATTGTCTTCTATGACATCTTTGATGATAGGCAGGTAGTCTATTTTCTTGTATCTTTCAGGCAAAACCCAAGACGAGGCGCCGGTAAGACGTGCGAGGTGGTTGATTTCATGCTGGCGGTAACGATCAATAAGCAAAACAACGATTGCGCCGATTTTTTGAAATGCAAAGTAAGCATAAACAAATTCGTTCCAGTTAGGGAGCTGGACGAGTGCTCTGTCAGTGGCTTTTATTCCCAGCTCCATGAGGCTTATTGCAAGCCTGTTGACAATCTCCCTTGCCTGGCCGAATGTCGCGCGGGTTGTTCCGTCAACAAAAGCTTCGCTGTCAGGGTATATATCGGCTGCCTTGTCAAGCAGGTCACTGAGGGTCAAGCCGGGCCACCAGCGAAGCCTATTGTATTTTTCGGCATCTTCTTCTTTGTATGGCGTAAAACCCTCCAGGAGCATGGTAGTACCTCCCTAGGATAAAGGTTTTATTGTTTGGACCAATCACATACAAGGCCTATTTTGCTCTCGTCTTCATATATCGCGCTTATTGTTTTGCATTTCCCGCTATTTTCATCGATTTGGACCCGGGCCAGGTAGGTTGTCTCAAAATTTAGCTTTTCGATTAGCTGATCTAAGACCATGTTCGTAATGGGGCAAATGTATGGCTTTACCCCGTCAGCCTTGAGTTTCTTCTCTTTTGGTAGGTGAATGCAGTCTTTGATTGTGAGCTCAAGCTTGATTCCTTTTCCACCGATTTTGTAATCCATATCTTTTACAAGGCCGGCTGCCTTGATTTCTTTAATGCAACTTTGAACGATCTGTTCGGCTGTATCTCCCTTGATCTCTCTGGATTGAATAAAATCAACACCAACAAGCTCTACCTTCCAGTGCGCACAACCGGAGAGCTCGTGGAAAAGAAGTTCTTCGAGTCTTACCATAATATCATTGCAATATTCAATGCTATTCATACTTGGGCCTTTCCTTTCTACCGAATTCTTCCCAGTAGACCAGATCTTCAAGCGGCTTTTTAGGTCTTGGATGTTTCCTTTTCTCTTTTGGCCAGCCAATGGCAACATATGCTATTACCTTGTATTCCCCCATGCCGGTAGGAATTTTAAGGATCTCCTTGAACTTTTTTGCATCCCTTGTGGTGGCTACCGGGCCATGCACCCAGCATGCGCCGAGGCCAAGGGAGTGGGCTTCAAGGAGCATGTTTTCAATAGCAGCAGACAGATCATAGGGCACGTCGACAGAGCCTTCCATAAGTGTCCCTATCACAGCTATTACCAGCGGGGCATGCCTTGCAAATTCTGACACCTCTCCAGAATACATGAATCTCAAAACTTCTGCTTTTTTGTCAGGGTCCTTGATCTTTTCAAAACGTTCCTGCATTTCTCCCAGGCAATACCAGGCAGTCATGCGCGAACCACTGCCAACCCTGGCAAGTCTCCCTATTTTGTTTTTTGTTTGAGGATCGCGGATGACAATGAACCGCCAGGGCTGATAGTTCTCCCCCGTGGGGGCCCACCTGGCGGCTTCCAAAATCTTATCAATCAGCTCGTCTGGGACAGGGTCAGGCTTATACCGTCTGATGCTTTTCCTTGTACTTATAACGTCAAGAATATCTCCCATTAATATGTCTCCTGATTGCTGAAAGTTAGAAACTTATTTGTGGCGTGGCCCTTGAGTCAGCACAACCATGCTTTTAGAGCCTGAGAACTTTTCGGGCCACTTCGCCCAGGATCAGGTCTATCTCTGCCTGGCTGAATTCAATATCAGTTTGTGGTTTCTTAAAAGCCTGGACCCACTCCTTGAGGGGGCACATCAGGTTTGGATATGGGGCATCTGTCGCAAACATGATTTTATCTGCGCCTGCAAGATCAATAATATCCCTCAGCCACTGGTAAAAACGTGGCCTGGCAAGCCTGACATAAGGCTTTTGCCATAGGGAGAGATCCACGTAAACATTCTTCAGCCATGCAGCAGCCTGCACCGCCTCTCGCCACCAGCCAACGTCTCCGCAATGGGCAAAAATAAAGTCAACTTCCGGGTAGCGCGCTGCTGCGGATGCAAAGTAAGCGGGGCGGGAGTTTTCCCAGCGCAGGTAAGTATTAGGAGCTCCTCCTGTGTGCACCATGACGGGGATATTCCACTCTGCCGCTTTCTCGTAGACCCAGTAACAGACCGGGTCATCAGGCATATACCCAACCCCGGCATGGAGCTTGAATCCTTTCATTCCCCACTCATTGTAGGCCTGCTCGCAGTGTTTCATGGCCCCCTTTCTTCTCGGGTCAATCGCCATAAAAGGAATCAGCCGCCCTTCGTGTCTTCTTGCCGCATCGGCATAGAGTTTGTTTTGGTCGAACATGTGTATAGGTGCCTCACCGAAGAGCAACCCGTAATCCACACCGAAAATTACGGTTTTGTCCACACCGGCATTGTCCATCTCCTCAATGATGTTGTCGGCATTTGGATCAATAAGCGGTCTGACAACTTTTTCAGTGAATTCCCTGTCACTGATATCAACCTTGTGGGCCTTCCGATACATCATGGCAAAACTCTTCTGAGCGCCCCTGATGTAATCTCCCTGAACCGTTCCTTTTGCTACTAAGTGTCTGTGAACATCGATAATCATCTCAATCTCTCCCTTCATTTCCTGCTGGATTTGTTCGCCTTCCACTAATTGGAAAAGAGCTCTCAGGGGAATGAACCTTTTCCTGGAAATAAATGCGTACGCTAAAACATGAACTCTAAATGCTGAGCCCTACCAAAAGGATCCGGGAACTATCACCGCCTGGGCGCATTTTCTTGAATATATTTTACAATCTCAGCCTTTGGGGTGCCGGGCAAGAATACCTTGCTAACCCCCATGCCAAGGAGCCCCGGAATATCCTTCTTGAGTATGATGCCTCCAACAACGACCATTAAGTCCTCAACGCGTTTTTCCTTCAAGGCTTTCATGACTTTTGGAACCAGCACCATATGGTCCCCTGAAAGGAAGCTCATTCCGAGCACATCAACATCTTCCTGAATGGCAGCATTTACCACCTGGTCTACAGTTTGCCTGAGGCCTGTGTAAACAACCTCCATACCCGAACTTTTCAAGGCATGAGCCACAATTTTTGCACCACGGTCGTGACCGTCAAGGCCGACTTTGGCTATCAACACCCTGATTTTCCGATTTTCCATGACCTGCTTTTGAATTGAACATCCTCCTCGCAAGCCGGAGAGAATTATGGCTCTATAATTCTTTTGGCATCGTAGAAGTTGCCCGGCTCATAATCCTTGCTCTGAAGCTCCCGTAGAAATGCTTGAGGCTTGGTATTGAAGAACAAGGGTCATCATTCCGTGTTTACCTCCTGCAGTTGACCCGGGCAAACTACCAAGTTCATTGGTTGTTGAACTCAGGAAACGGGGGCACTATATGTATGTTGGCGCCTTGAATTCCCCCCACCTCTCACGCATGATGCCGCAAATTTCGCCAATTGTGGCATAGGACTTAACAGCTTCTATGATGAAGGGCATCAGGTTTTCGCCCCTGTCAATCGCCTCTTTAAGCCTGCGGAGACTTACCTTCACCTGTTCCTGGTTTCTGCGCGCCTTCAGTTCCCGGAGTTTTTGCTTTTGCGTGGTCTCGACCCTTTCGTGAACCTGGAAAATATCCTGCTCCTCCACGCCGTCTTGTTCCGGCGTGGCAAACTTGTTCAGGCCAACGATGATCCTCTCACCGCTTTCCACCCGCTCCTGGAACTTTACGCTGGACTCCTGTATTTCCCTGAAAACAAATCCATTATCAATTGCAGCAAGCATACCGCCCATTTCCTCTATTTGCTGCAGGTAGCGGGATGCTCTTTTTTCAATTTCATTTGTGAGTGATTCAACGTAGTAAGACCCGCCCAGAGGATCTATGGTGCTGCAAAGACCGCATTCATGAGCCAGGATCTGCTGGGTTCTAAGAGCAAGTCTTGCCGAGTCCTCGGAGGGTATGGCATAGCCTTCGTCCCAGCACGCGGTGTGAATGGCCTGGTCACCGCCCAAAATCCCCATCAAGGCGTGCATGGTTACCCTTACTATGTTGTTAATAGGTTGTTGCGTTACCAGCGTGGAGCCACATGAGCCTGTAAAAATTCTGAAGAGGTAACTTTTGGGGTTTTTAGCCCCAAAGCGCTCTTTCATAATTCTTGCAAATAGCCTTCTTGCAGCACGAAACTTTGCCACTTCTTCAAAAAAATCCATATAGCATCCGAGGCTATAGGAAAGGCGAGGAGCGAAATAGTCAACATCAAGCCCTCTTTCTTGTGCTTTTTCAATGTAGGTTATTGCATCAGCCAGGGTAAAGGCCACCTCCTGTATAGCATTTGCGCCTGCCTCCCTGAAGTGATACCCGGCGATGTTCAGTGTATTCCATCTGGGCACGTGTTTGGCACAATACTCAACTATATCAAGAACGAGCTTTATGCTTGGTTCTGGGGGGAAAATATAGGTGCCCCTGGCTATGAATTCCTTTAGAATATCGTTTTGAGTTGTGCCCATTAACTTTTCCTGGGGAACTCCCTGCTTTTCACCGACCGCTATATACATTGCAAGGAGAATGGTGGCAGGAGCATTGATTGTCATTGAAGTGGAAACCTTCTCCAGCGGTATATCCCGGAATACTACTTCCATGTCGGCCAGGGAATCCACGGCAACTCCCACCCTACCTACAGCTCCCTCTGCAAGTGGATCGTCGGAATCGTAACCCAGTTGCGTGGGCAGGTCGAATGCCATGGACAGGCCGACCATCCCTTGCTCTAGAAGGTAGCGATATCGTTTGTTTGTATCTTCTGCAGTGCCGAACCCGGCATAATTTCTCATTGTCCACAGACGTCCCCGGTACATAGTGGGGTATACGCCCCTCGTGTAAGGGTATTCTCCAGGGAATCCCAGGTCCGCCTCGTAATCAATGTCTTCCAGGTCAAGGGGGGTATAAAGCCTTTTTACAGGAATGTCGCTTTCGGTCTTAAAGGTCTCCTGCCTTTCAGGAGATCTCTCCAGCGCCTTCTTAAGCGTATTTTCTTCCCATTTTGCCTTACTGTTTTTCAGGTTTTTCATGGCTAACCACTCTAAAGACGTGTTGCATCCCGTCTTTCATTGATCGTCTCATCTGAGAGGCATTTGATAACGTTTTCCCTTGCCTTGCTGATATGGCCCCGAATCACCTCTATGGCGCCGAGCACGTCCTTTTTTTTCATTCTTTCTACCAGCGCTCTGTGCTCTGCCGCAGAGGATCGCATTCTGCCCGGATCGTAATTATCCAGGCTGACACGCAGGAAAATGTGTTCAAAGTTTCTCCTGAGCAAATATTTCAGAATACGATTTTTGGCGAGCAAAGCAATTTGGAGGTGAAAATCAAGGTCAAGCAAGAATTTTTTCCGGGTATAATGAGGAGGCCTGTACTTTTCATGCTCCCGAACCTTTTCCTCGAGCGCGATCATGTCATTCGGGTCATTTAGCTTTATGGCCTGCTCAACCGCGTAAACCTCCAATGCTTCGCGCACGCCAAATGCATCCCACACTTCCTGAAGGTCTATGGGTCTTACGTAGAAACCGCGAAAACTCTCAAATCCCACAAAGCCGTCCTGCAACAGCCTGTTCAATGCATTAATAATCGGAGTCCTGGACATATTCAGCCTCTCGCTTAGATCCTTGTTTGTCAGCCTTTGTCCAGGAATGAACTCCTGTTCAAAAATCATGTTCTTGATTTTTCTGTATGCTTCTTCAATCAGGGTTCTTGATTGAGGAATGCTCTCTCTGTTTGAAATCACCTTGATTGCGTCCATAGTTAACCGGTCCTGTGCTATCGTCTTCGGGCCACCCCCAGTGGAGTTGATCAAGCAAGAAGCTTATAGAAGTTCTTCTTGTGTTGAGAGCCTCAACCGCATAAGAAAAATACTTTGTGCCTTTGGCTCCATAAGTACTTTGCGCATTTTTGCAGATCCGGAACCAAGATTTAATGAAATCCTTAGCGCAGTAATTAGCTCCTGTCAAGAAAAAAAGAGAAAAACGATTTATTTCCCCTTCATTATAACCTATTGGTACAATTTATTAATCTTATTTTGCGAAAGGCTCAAAAATAAATTTTAGAAGTAAAATAACTTTCTTCTTGACACTTTCTAACCTAAAATATAGTGGAATATTTAATTCAATTTACTATGTACATGTTCTTTGAGGTATGTTGTCTTTGTTTGAGGCCGTGATCTCTTGTTTTAAGAGCAAAGGGAGCTAGCAGGGGGAGGAGGCATCAATGATCAAGAGAATAAGTCACATCGGAGTAGCTGTAAGTGATCTGGAGGAGGCAAGAGTTTTTTTTCGCGAAAACTTTGGGTTCTCTGTTAAAGAAAAGGAGAATTTTGGAGAACTCATCTTTTCATTTGTACCGGTAGGTGATACGAATCTGGAGTTGTTGCAATCAACGGAACCAGACGGCCAGATCGCAAGGTTTGTCGAGAAAAGAGGGCAGGGGGTTCACCACATCTCTTTTGAAGTCGAGGACATTCAGCGGGAACTGGACCGGTTGAAATCAAGGGGGATTAAGCTCATTAATGAAAAGCCCTACCTGAACGCCCACAAGGACTTGGTGGCCTTTATCCATCCAAAGAGCACATTCGGGGTGTTGATAGAATTAATCCAGAAGAAGGACGAGAAAAGGGCTTGAAATCTTAGGTCTGATATTTGATGTAAAGGCATACTGGATGCCGCAGATGATGGCTTGATGGCGAATCAGGGAGAAAGCTTTCAACCCTGGGAAAGGGAGAAGGGGAACCATGCGACGTAAGAAAACATGGGAAGCAGAGCTCTCAAAGCTTCGTGCAAAGGAGACGGAAGCAAAGCGTGGAGGTGGTGAAGAACGCCTTCAAAAACAACGCGAAATGGGGAAGATGACCGCCAGGGAGCGAATTCAATACATTATGGATCCTGGAAGCTTCGTTGAATTGAACATGCTTGCTGAACACCAGTGCCGCGATTTTGGCATGGATAAGAAAAAATTCCCTGGAGACGGCGTCATAACTGGCTATGGCACCATTAACGGCAGAAAGGTATTTATTTACTCAGAAGATGCCACTGTTCTTGGAGGTTCTACAGGTAAGACGCATGGTGCCAAAATCCATTATATCCTCAAGCTTGCCAGGGAATACCTGGTTCCTGTAATTTGCCTGAACGACTCGGCCGGTGCCCGTATCCAGGAAGGCATGGACAATGTCTATGGAATTACAGGCATGTTTTACCAAAATAGCCTGAACTCCGGGATTGTTCCGCAAATAGCCGCCATTATGGGAGCGTGTACCGGGGGCGCAGTCTACTCTGCCGCACTTTGTGATTTTTTTATTCAGGTGGAAAAAACCTCTCATGCTTTTATTACCGGACCTGCTGTTATCAAGGAGGTAACAAAAGAGGAGGTTTCTTTTGAAGATCTGGGAGGTGCCAGGGTACACAGCACAAAATCAGGAGTGGCACACCTCACGGCCCGTGATGACAGGGAGTGCCTTGACACCATCAAGGCATTGCTGGATTACCTGCCTCAAAATAACCTTGAAAAGCCTCAGCTCGGAAAGGTAACTGATCCTGTGGACAGGAAAACTCCGGAGCTGATTGACATGGTTCCAATCCAGATGCGCAAGACATACGATATGCGTGATGTAATAAGAACAGTGGTAGACAATGGCGAATTCCTTGAGATACAGCCTCGGTTTGCCCAGAACCTGGTAACCGGTTTTGCGAGGATGGGGGGCAGGGTGGTGGGTTTTGTGGCTAATAATCCCCGCTTCCTTGGCGGCTGTCTGGACATTGATTCATCTGACAAGGGGTCGCGGTTTATAAGGACCTGTGACGCATTCAATATTCCTTTGATTGCGATGGTAGATGTACCGGGATTTTTGCCCGGGGTGCGTCAGGAGCACGGAGGGATTATCCGACACGGTGCAAAGATGCTGTACGCATGGGCCGAGGCCACGGTTCCAAAGATCTCGATGATAC
>Ga0180301_10003199_pt1 | contig 12820 bp, 14 predicted proteins | sample GuaBasSediGuay16_FD_121797 | JGI IMG/M metagenome (GOLD analysis project Ga0180301, IMG submission 121797) | Subseafloor sediment microbial communities from Guaymas Basin, Gulf of California, Mexico - Guay16, Core 4569-2, 12-15 cm | ecosystem: Environmental > Aquatic > Marine > Hydrothermal...
ATATTTCAGATTTCAAAATAAATCACACAAGATATTCTTAAAGCTTTAATAGAGGTCTTATACTATAAGTTCTCTCCTAGGTGAAAATTTTTGGCCTCGGCTGAAAGGATTTCTAGAAGGCGTTTCTTAGAGCTAGCAGGTTCAGCTGTTGTAGGTCTTGCCGTCGGCGCAGCAGCTGGTTATGCGGCGGCCCCTCCCAAGGAGAAGATCGTGTACAAGCCTCCTCCCCCTAAGGCTATACCAACTGAACCATTAAGATTTGGCATAGTAACATTCTTAACTGGCATCCCATCGATAGCTGGAGTTGCTGGCTTACGTGCAGCCGAAATTTGGATTGAAAAAGTCAATGCTCAAGGAGGCATCCTAGGTAGAAAAATCGAATACTACGTTGAAGATGAAACTGGAACCGTCGAATCACGTGTTGAGAAATTCAAGAAGTTAACTATTGATAAGAAGTGCGATGTAATTTTTGGTACAGAGTCTACGTCCACTGGTTTAGCATATGGTCCTCTTGCCGAAGAATTACAACAACTATGGTTATCCTGGGATGGTACGACACAGAAGGGTCTGGAGGAAACTTTACCGAAACCTACATATGCTTTTAGAAGCATTTACAACGAGGCCGAAGCCGTTGCTGGCGCGATAATGGTAGCTAAGTACTTCCCAGAAGTCAGGACAGTTGCGGGAATAAATGATGACTATTCCTATGGCAGGAATTGCTGGGAAGCTTTCATGACCGTGTTAAAACATTACATACCTGATGTCGAGCCTGTAATAGACTTATGGCCAAAGCTGGGAGAGACGGATTTCACTTCTCACATTGCAGCTATAAAGGCTGCTAAGCCTGATTTAGTATTCAGTAGCTTCTGGCATGGCGGAGCAGCCACATTCCTTAAGCAAGCAGCTGCTGTAGGGTTATTTAAGGAAACTAAGGGGTGTTTATGCACAGCAGGTGGAGTTTTACCTGCATTAAAGAAGGAGTTTGTACCAGAAGGAATAATCATAGGTTGCAATAGCTTTTACTTCAAATGGACTGATACATGGCCTATGTTAACAGAATTTGTCAATGAGTATATCAAGCGGTATGGAGAATACCCAGTCTACGAAGCTGATCATGCGTGGTTTACATTACAAGCCTACAAAGCTGCTGTAGAGAAGGCGTATGCTGTTAAAGGAGAATGGCCAGAGAAAGAAGAAATTGCCGAGGCTTTGCGCGGAATAATTGTGCCCTCGTTATCAGGTTTCAGAGGCTATAGAGAAGACAATTACATGATCTGTGACTTCTTCCAGGGAATTACTAAGCATGATCCCAATTATGACTTTGTGTTACTAGATCCAGTCGAGAGAATTTCGTACAGTCAAATGTGTCATCCACCAGACGTTACGTTCCATGAATGGGTAAAGAGCTGGAAAGCACCAGGTGAAGAATAAAACCACTTAACCGTTAACTAGCCAGGTCTACAAATAAATCGGCGGAGTTATGACGATGAGTATTTCAGCAGTTTTCGATATAGCTTTTGGAGGCCTCTTCTACGCTTCCATTATCTTCTTAATAGCTGCTGGCTTACAAGTGGTCTTTGGCACACAGAAGATACTGAATTTAGCCTGCGGAAGCTTCTATGCGTTGGGAGCCTATGCTGGTATTTCCTTTATTGACTGGTTTGTCGGACCAGGTTCCTCAGCACCATACTTCATGCTAGTACTAATAGCTGCTGGCCTATCTTTGTTCTTCTTAGGGCCCGTTATTGAGAGAGGCGTGTTGAAGTTCATATACCCGAGAGAGGAAGTCTTTCAACTCTTGGCAACGTTTGCCTTAGTCTTAATATTCGAGGACATAATTAAGATCTTCTGGGGGATATATCCGAGGATAGCTAAGGGGACGGCTATCGTATATCAATCCATACACATAGGAGAGATAGTGATCCCGCTATACCATCTCTTTGTGATAGTATGTAGCTTCTCAATAGCACTTATCATAGGTTTTGTCATTAAGAACACGAAGTTTGGTAAAATGTTAAGGGCGGTCGCGGACGATCGAGAGATGGCTGCTGCTTTGGGGATAAATGTAACACACGTATATTTGTTGAGCTTTACTCTTGGAACCGTATTAGGTACCTTAGGTGGAAGCTTAATAATACCTGTGACGGCGGCAATGCTAGGTATGGGGATTGAGGCCATAGTCTTAGCGTTCGCTGTGGTAGTCATAGGTGGCTTAGGAAGTATGATGGGAGCTTTCATAGGTGCGATAATTGTAGGCATGTTAAAGGCAGTGGCATTAGCAACTTTCCCTGAGCTGGAAACCTTTGTGATATACTTGCTTGTAATAATAATCCTATTAATTAGACCATGGGGTTTATTCGGGAGGCCGGAAATTGAAGCGAGATAAAATCTTAACGGCACATGATATTCTAAGAATGACAGAAGTTAGACACTTAATGGTATTCGCCCCTTTGATAGCTTTAGCTATCTTACCGTTTACAGGGAGTACCTACATAACATATCTTACGTTAATTAGCTTGACGTATGTACCTGTGGTATTAGGCTTTAATCTTCTCTTAGGCTATACAGGTCTTCTCTCTTTCGGGCATGGTCTATTCTTAGCTTTAGGCATGTATGTAGCAGCATTTATGACATTTAAATACGGTATCTTAAATATGGAACTGATTTTATTAACTAGCATCGTGATTTCAGCCATCGTAGCATTAGGTGTCGGTTTTGTATGTGTAAAGTATACCAGGATTTTCTTCGCCATGTTAACTTTAGCTTTTGGTATGATCTTCTACACATTCCTGCTTAAGTTTTATTATATAACCGGAGGAGACGAGGGATTACCTGTTTTGAGACCCACTCTTCTTGGAATAAGCTTTGCTGACATGCCCATAATGGACTTTCTTCTAAAGGTGTATTACTACTACGTACTAATCGTAGTTGCCTTAACGACATATGTTATGTATAGAATCGTGTCTTCACACTTTGGCTTGTGCTTAAAAGTCATTAGAGATAATCCTCTCAAAGCCGAGCATTTAGGAATAAACGTTAAGAGATATAGACTCTACGCCTTCGTAATCTCTGGCGTTTTTACTGCAATAGGTGGAGCTTTATTAGCCCCTGCCGTAGGTCATGTGGATCCAGGGTCGTCGTATTGGACAACGTCAGGCGACATAGTTTTCATGACACTCTTAGGAGGGTTTACAAACTTCTTTGGGCCGATAATAGGAGCGTTTGCTTTTATATTCCTTAAGGACATTATAATGTCAGCGATAATATATTGGCAGCTAGTCTTTGGGATAGTACTACTGGTTATTGTAATTGCTGTTCCAGGGGGGCTTGTGGAGGGCATAACACGGATGGCTAATTTCATAATTTCAAGACAGTTGATAACTAAGTCTGGGACAAGTGTAAGTGGTAAATATGCAGATTAAGGGATGATGAGTAATATGATTAAGATGAATAATTAAGGTGAAAAGCCTATGGCATTATTGACAACAGTCTCGTTAAGGAAGTATTTTGGAGACGTAAGAGCAGTAGATGATGTTAGCTTAAGTATACACGAAGGAGAATACGTGTCAATAATAGGTCCCAACGGTGCTGGTAAAACTACTCTCATAAACCTAATATCGGGTATTCTTAAACCAGATGGAGGTAAAGTGTATTTCATGGACAAAGACATAACAGGGCTTTCTCCTGCCAAGATAAGCAAGCTTGGCGTAGCAAGAAGCTTTCAGCTCATAAACATTTTTCCAGAGCTTTCAGCTCTCGATTGCGTTTGTGCTGCAATAGTATCAAGATCTAATAAAGGCATGATAATGCATAAACCCCTCGCCAACGATGAAGAAGTTCTCAGAGAAGCAGGAGAAATTCTTAGTTTATTTGGCTTATATGAAAAGAGGCATGTGCTGGCTAAAAATCTTCCACATGGTGATAAAAAGCTGTTAGACATAGCCTCAGCCTTCGCGCTACGTCCTAAGATAATACTGCTAGATGAGCCGACAAGCGGGGTTAGTTCGGGAGAAAAGAAAAGGATAATGGATACGTTAATGTCAGCCTCCAGGGAAATCGGCATAAAAGCCGTGGTTTCAGTAGAACATGATATGGATATTGTGTTCTCATACTCTTCAAGAATTATAGCTATGCACAATGGCAAGGTTTTAGCTGATGGCGTACCCGATGAAATTAAGTCAAATCAAGTCGTCATTAGCACTATTACTGGTAGAGGTGCTTAGTCATGCTTAATGTCGAGAAAATTAACGTTTCAATAAAAGGGAGCCATATCCTACATGATATTTCCCTAAATGTTGAGAAGGGGCAAATAGCTTGTCTTGTTGGTAGAAATGGCGCTGGTAAAACGACAACAATTAAGAGTATAATTGGTATATATAAGCCGGATTCGGGAAAGATAGAATTCATGGGCAGAGACATAACCGGTCTTCCTCCTCATGAAATAGCGAAGATGGGAATGGGTTACGTGCCTGAAGATCTTCGCATTTTTCCAAGTTTAACCGTAAGAGAGAACATAGAGGTTAGCTACTTAGCTGCGCCAAGTGAGAACCGGAAGAGAAGTCTTCAGGAAGCTTTAGAGTATGTATATTCGATTTTTCCCGTCTTAAAAAGATACGAAGGCAGAAAGGGTACACAAATTAGCGGTGGTGAAAGGAGAATGTTAGCAATTGCTAGGGCTCTAGTATCAAATCCGTCCATGCTACTGCTAGACGAACCATTTGAAGGATTAGCTCCAGTAATAGTGCCTAAACTCGCCGAGAGTATTCGTGGCTTAGCAGAGCAGGATATAACGATTTTGATGTCGGCGTCAAACATATATCATGTACCGAAATTCGTTGACTCCATATACGTTGTTGAGCGTGGAGAAATAATATACTCAGGGCCTCTCGATGGGGCTTTCAAGGATCCGCAAGTTATGAAGGTTTTAAGCATCTAGGGGGGTTGCTATTTTTGAGTGAAACAAAGGTCTTTAAGGTAGGTAACGTTGAAATTAGCAGTAAGGCTGGCGAATTACCAACTGTATTAATTGGAAGCATATTCTACGAACATCATAAAATCGTAACTAATGCTAGAGAGGGCTTATTTGATCGTGAGAAAGCTAAGGAGCTTGTGAAAGTTCAAGAAGACTTATCAGATAAGACGGGGAATCCATGTATGATAGATGTCGTAGGGTTAACCGAAAGAGCTATGGAACAGTACATTAGTTTTATCCTTGATCAAACCGATGTCCCGATACTAGTGGATAGTACATTGCCATCAGTTAAGATAGCTGGTATCAAACAAGCCTACGAACTTGGGGCTTCTGACAGAGTAGTGTACAATTCATTGTCATGTTATGTTAAGGACGAGGAAATAAAGGCTATTCGAGAATATAAAATCAAGTCGGCGATACTTTTAGCTTATAATCCGAATAACGCTTGGCCCGAAGGAAGAGTTGAAATACTTAAGGGGTCTGAGAGAATGAGGGGATTACTTAATATAGCTAATGAAGCTGGCATAGAAGTTCCACTTATAGATGTCGCTGTCTTAGACGTACCAAGTATTGGAATAGCCATGGAAGCCATTAAATTAGTTAAGGAGGAATTCAACCTGCCCTGTGGAGGAGGTCCATTAAATGCAGTACTTGAATGGAAAAAATCGAGAGAAATAAGTGATGTAGCTAGTGCCGTTTGCGGAGCAACATCAGTTGCCTTACTGCAATCTGTAGGAGCAAACTTCATTTTATATGGTCCCATAGAGAAGGCAAAACAAGTTTTTCCAGCAGCCGCAATGGTAGATGCAATAATTGCATATGCCGCCAGAATTAAGGGGGTAAGAACGAAAACCAAGAACCATCCGCTTTACAAGATTTTTTAATGTCTTCATTGAGGGCAACACGACTGCTGACACGGTTTCGCTTGTATGGATAAAAGTTAAATATCCATTGAGTAAAAATTTTACAATAATGTTAATTTTAATAGGAGGGAGAACATGGAGCCTTGGGAAAGAGCCCTTACAGCTTTAAAGCGTCAGGAACCTGACGAAGTACCAATAGTTTTGCTCGTCTACGCGATGGTTCTTAAGAGGTTTGGCAACGTAACTGAAAAACAGTACTACATGGACATAAAGCTCCAGCTTGAAGCTAAGGTAGCTTTTCAAAGGCGTTTTCCAGAAGTTGTTAATATGCCGATGGGCACCATGCCTGAATACGGGGAATTTGTCGGTCCAATACCAACAGCCTTTGGAGGTAAGCTTGCGTGGATGGAAGATGCTCCTCCATATATAGCTGAGTATCCAATTAAGGAGCCTGAAGACGTTGATAGATTGGCTGAACAAGGAATACCAGATCCAAGGGAGACGGGGGTATCAGCTGAGTACCTCAAGAAACTTGAATACTTCTATGAGTGGTTTCCAAGAGATTTGAGGGAAAAATATGGCTACATAGACGGCGTCGTCTATCCTGGGCTTTGCGTAGAAGGCGCTGCTTTAGCTATGGGCTATGACAAATTCCTTGTCTGGATGAGAGATTACCCAGATGTCCTCCATAAATGGCTTAAGTTAGCGACAGACTGGTATCTGAAATACTGTGAAGCCATTGAAGAAATTGTAGGCAAGTGTAGAATTCTCTGGATACCCGACCATACAGCCTCAATGGTTGGAAAACAGCAATTTAGAGAATTTGTCTTGCCATATCTAAATAAGATATTCAGCAGGTATAAGGGAGCTTTGAGGATTTGGCACAACGAGGGCAGGGTTGGACACATACTAGAGGAAGTTGATAAAATCGACGCTGAAGTGTGGCAGTTTGGTCCCTTTGATGACCCAGTTCAATGCAAGCAGAAAACGCATTTCTGCTTGCAAGGAAACATACACCCACCGTGGTTTGCCAAGTTTACGCCAAGCCAAGTTGAAGAAGCTTGCAAAAGCTTAATTGAGAAGGTAGCTGAAGGAGGAGGTTTTTGGCTTTCAACAGGTGGTGGAGCTGCGCCCGAGACGCCGTTGAGGAACATTGAAGCTATGATACGAGCTGTCAAGAAGTATGGTAGATATCCGTTAAGTAGGAGGTGAGAGGTATATGTCTGAAACAGCTTCTTTAAGTGAAATTGCTCAAGCAATTGTTGAGCTAAGGAGAAGAGATGAAGTTATATCAATGGTTAGGAAAAAGCTTGAAGCTGGGGCATCTGCCAGGGAGATCTTAGTAAACGATTTAATACCAGGTCTTAGAGAAGTCGGCCGTAAATTTGAGGAAAAAGAGTACTTTTTAGCCGACATGCTGTATTCCGCAATAACCATGAACGAGTGCATGAAGGTCTTAGAGCCACATCTCTTAAAAGAAGTTGAAAAAGCTGAATCAGCTGGCAAAATAGTGTTAGGGACTGTAGCAGGCGATATACATGACATTGGCAAAAACCTCTTTGCGACACTTGCGAGAGCAGCTGGCTTTGAAGTCTACGACTTAGGAGTTGACGTGTCAGCTTCAAAGTTTGTTGAAAAGGTAAAGGAAGTTCAGCCCGACATAGTTGCGATGTCAGCCCTATTGCCCACAACCGCTCCATACTTTAAAGTAGTCGTCGAAGAGCTTAAGAAAGCTGGTTTAAGAGATAAGGTATTCGTGTTGATAGGCGGCCCTCCGCTGGTAACTGCTCAAGAAGTTGGCGCAGATGCTTACACGAACGACGCCTTTGTGGGAGTAAAAATAGCGCAAGAATATGTTAAGAAAAAGCGAGGAGCATCATAAGCTTCGAAAATTTCGAAAATAACGCCATCCTCTTTTATTTCTTAACCTGTTTTATAGCGTAATCTATTATCTTACTGGGTATGTCAACTCCCGTAGCCATCATAGCCCCTTTAAACTCTACAGTGCTGTTAACCTCGTGTATTAAGATGCCGTCGGGGCTTTCCATAGCATCTACGCCTAAGACTCCTCCACCAACTGCTCTAGCAGCTTTTAACACAAGCTCCTCGAGTTCAGGTGTCAGCTTACAGGGCTCTGCTCTACCCCCTCTAGCAATGTTCGTACGCCAGTCATCTGGAGCAGCATACCTATATATTGCGGCGACGACTTCGTCTCCGACAACGACAGTCCTGATATCCCTTGGAGGACGCTCAACCATTTCCTGTATGTAGTAAATCTGGTATAGAGGATTACTCATCTCCTCCCTATGTTCAAGCAAAGCCAACGCTGTTTCCCTATCTTTAAGTGGAGCTATCAGCCTACCCCAGCTTCCAAAAATAGGCTTTAAGACAGCTGGATATCCTATTTCATCTAACGCTTTAAGCGCTTCTTCAAGCGTAAACGCTATAACAGTTTTTGGTGTGGGAACTCCAGCTTTAATCAAGGTTAGAGTCGTTAACAGCTTATTTCCACATATGCTGCTAGTCTTAAATGAGTTAATTACAGGTATTCCAGCGTTTTCTAAAATCGCTGTTATATGAAGTCCTCTAAAGTAGCTTATACACCTTTCAAGTGCTAATTCGCCGAAAACGCTTTTCTCCTTTTCCAAGCTGTTTAAGTCAAAGTGAAAAGTCTTAGCGTCAACTAACTTAAGGTTTACTCCAAGCCTCTCAGCTGCGCTTATGAGCTCTTTTTCCTCAACTCTAATCCTATCATAGATTAAGGAAAGGCTTCTCGACACCCTCCTTCACTACTCTCCCCAATCTTCACCAGCTTTCTCAGCTACCTTCACTGTAAACTTATCGTCGTCGAGCACAACCTCAAGCTCAGCTCCGCATTCTGGACAAGTTACGATCTCTCCTTCAATGACATCTTCTACTTCAAATTCTGCTGCGCACTCTGGACAGGTAAACTTCACTGTGTATGTGCACCTCCTCCTTGACGGTTGTTAAGGATTAATTTAAGTTTATAAGCGTTTCTATAAAAACCCCTTAAGAGATAATGCGTGAAAATAAGGATTTTTAAAGAAAAGCTATGCTATAATGCCCCAAACTTTTCATTCCATGCTTCATAAGCTTTAACTACATCAGGTGAAACGCTAGCTTTACGCTCCTTTAATATTTGCCTAAAGTCCTCCATATATATCTCTCTAGGTTGAGCTCCTTTTTCCAAAGCTTTACCTGATTCAAAAAGCTCTCTCACAACTCTAAGCTGAGCTGCTTGACAGATATCGCGTATATCGCTTCCAGTAAACCCCTCCGTAGAAGCGGCTAGTTCAGCTAAATTGACATCGCTTGCTAAGCGCAAGTTCTTGGTATACAGCTTAAACATAGCTAGCCTGCCTTCAAAATTTGGCAGCGGCACGTAGATTCTCTTCTGAAATCTCCTTATGAACGCCCAGTCTAAATTCCAAGGCTTGTTAGTAGCCCCCATTACGTAGATGAAGTGGTGTTTATCTTTGCTTAGAATACCGTCCATTTCAGCTAAAAACTGGTTTCTAACCCTAACTTCACCTCCAACTTCTGATGCGAACATGCCTAACAGTGAGTCAACTTCGTCGATGAAGATTATGGCAGGCGTCCCTGACCTGGCTTTCTCTCGAGCAGATTTGAAGAGCTTAGCAACGTTTTTCTCAGCTTCTCCAAGCCACTTCGACATTATCGAAGCGGCGTCAATTGAGTAAAAGTAAGCATTAATCTCATTTGCTACAGCAGCTGCTAGTAACGTTTTACCACACCCGGGAGGTCCATAGAGCAAAATACCTCTTGGCCAACCTAGCGGAAATAGGTCTGGTCGCTGTGTCGGATATACAACTGCTTCTCTTATAGCCTTCTTAGCTTCCTCTAAGCCTACGATGTCATCCCATTTTACCGTAGGTTTCTCCTCTAAAATTAGGCTTTCAGCGGTTTTCTGCGGCTTAGCTACTATTGTTGTTTCTTCAGCTTTGCTTTCAGATGGCTTTAAGTTTTCAAGCTTCTTTTCCTCTTCAACCTCCTCCTCATCAGCTAGCGAAGCCCCTTCTTCAAGAGCTTTAATCCTGTTTCTATAAGCCATAGCTCTTTGTATGAAGACTTTGTTTAGCTCGTAGTTGGGGTATAAGTTTACGATTTTGAGCAAAACGTCAATTGCCTTTCTATACATCGTAATTGCCATGCCGCGTGCTCCTTGCTTATCAAGCCTTATAGCTTCAGAAGCGTATTTAATCGCCATTTTTTCAAGCTCACTTAAAGCGGACATAGCTCATCACGTCATCATAGCCCCTCTTCTCTCCAATACGATCTTGCCTTTCTTAACCAAGCCGTCAAGAATGTATTGAAGCTCTTCAAGCGTTAAACCAAGGTCTTCAGCGCATTGCCTAAAGTTTATCTCTCCTCCATGCTCGATAATATACCTTAAAACCTTGTCTTCAGCTTCCTTAGGTATGTTATATAAGACGACCTTGATTGGCTTTTTATTTTCTTCAAGCAGCTTGTTGATGTCAACATCGTATTGCCCCTCTGGTGGTGGGCTTGGAAGCTTTACTTCGATTCTGCTCTTTATGGTACTTGAAACCTCATTTAACACCTCTTCGCCCTCCTTACTGCTAACTATCTTAACATCGCTTTTCGGCAAGCTCGTGTTCTGTAAAACTTCATCTAGCACGTTGCTCACGTTACCTAGCTCACTAGATACATCTGGCATTACATTAGCAAGTCTCACTCCAAGCTGCTTAACTAAGTCTAAGGCGGGCTTAAGCTCTGAAACCACGTATCCTAAGCTTTTCATAGTCTCAAGCCTTATGATAGCTTGTTCAACCATAAGGTAACATCGCCAAACAGAGTTCCTAACCTTGCGTATCTCTGTGATCTCATTTGCACATATGTGCGCTCTCTCCCTCTCACCTCTTTCAAGAGCTGCCACCACCGTCCGAAAAAGAGCTTCTTCGCGGTCGTTGAGCCTCTTGTGAAGGAAGAGGAGCCTCGTGCTTTGCGCATTAAGCCTCCTAATGGTTTCCGCAAGGGCCTCATTGAGATCAGGCTTTTTCTTAAAGCGCTTTAGCATCCTTTATCCGCCATCGAGCTCATACGCTTTCACTGAGCTTCGCTCTAGATGCCCTCCTTCTGCCTTGTTCTATCTTAGCGAATTCCGTTAGCTCAGAAAGCTGTTCTATAAGCCTCCTCCTAAGCTCTTCTAAGTCGTTTCTCTCATTAATCAGCCTCCTAACCGATGCGCTTAGAGCGCGTATTGACAAGCTAAGAGTTGGGCTTGGGTTTTTGCTAAGCGAAGATAATACCTCCATGTCGTTTATAGCTTCATTCAATTGAACAGCTTGATTCTCACACTGCGCAATCCTCTCTTCTATAGCCTCAAGGACTGTCTTAACTTCATTTTCCACCCTCTTAATTTCGTAGAGTAACTTGTTAATGTCGTCATCAGGCTTGATCTTAGCAAGCCTCTCCTTAATCGCGTTAATGCTGTGTAAAGCTCTATTTGCCGTCACCTTTATTCTAGAGAGCAAAACAATGTTTGTGCCTCCAAGCTTAAGGCACTCAGCTGGGTAGAAGTCGAAGTTTCCATCACCTTTCTCAATTACAACAGTCTCAATCTTACCTGATGGGCTTATATGGTATGCGGCAACCCTTCCTAAAAGCCTCCCATATTCGTCTCTAGCTTCCTTGTTAATGAGACCTACAAAAAAGTTGAGGAGGGATGTCATGACTGTTTCACTCACTAAGCCTTTGACTCCTCGTCGCTTTTGAGGCCTGCTGGAAGGTTCGGGAAGTGCTCGCTCATTCTCTGCTCAGCTACAGCAGCTGCTTCAGCTAAGATTTTCTGAGCTTCGTCGTTGGCCGCCTCAAAGGTTATCGATAAAGTGCCCCACTGCCCAGCGTCAATTATTATGTTGTTGATTAAGTTGCCAATCTCGCCAAGCTCTCTTTCAGCTTCGGGCAATACCTTGGATATGCCAGCTCTAATAGTCTTAATCACGCTCATAGCAGGAGTGAGCGTGACTACAAGTTCTCCAATTTCAGTTACTGTGCTAAGCCTCATTACTATCTGCTCTAATGCAAGCCTTGACTGCATGAGCATCTTAGCCATCTTCCTAATCTCAGCTAATTCATTAGCATACATCGTGGCGTGTGTCATGTCATGCCTGGTATACGCGTCAACTATTTTGCCGAAGATCTGCCTATCTCTCTCCATAATGCGCTGATGCTCGTAGTCTAGACGGTGTATTTGCGCGTTTAAAGCTCGAATAGCCGCTTCAAGTCTGGATTTTAAGGGACCTTTCCCCAACGAAACCATACTTTCGCTCACCTCGCGGAGTTTCTCGTCTACTTAAATGGACGTTAATCATTAGTCGGCGCCACCAATAGTTATAAGACTAGTGTCACCACAAACAGCTGTCACTGCTGGCTCTGTCACTGCGGTGACAGCTAGTGGAGTTACAGGACTATCAAGCGCTTTCAGAGACCTTGCAACACTTTGGTCTCTCTAAGTACGAGTCGCAGGTTTACATAGCTCTGCTACAAAGCGGCTCTGCTACCGTCAAGGAGCTTAACTTAAAGTGTACCGTGCCAAGGCAGAAAATTTACGAGGTTTTAAAGAAGCTTAAGCAGCTAGGATTAGCTGACTTTTTGCCAGGTGAGCCTCAGAAGTGGGTTGCTTTACCGCCTACTGAGAGGAGCAAGTTATGGGATAAGGTGAGGAGCTTAGAGTTCGAGTTGAAACAGATGCGCAAAGCCTTGACTGAACTTCGCAGGCTTTACGACTCCTGTAAGAGGAAGGAGGAATTCGAGAAAAAAACTTTGTGGGTCATAAGAGGCAATAGAGGCGTGATAGCAAAGCTTCGCGAGCTATTAGATAAGGCAGCCGAAGAAGTCATATTAGTCTTAAATGACGAAGGCTTAAACTACCTATTGAACAACTGCTTTGACAAGATCAACGAGCTTAACTACAACGGCG
>Ga0180301_10003200_pt1 | contig 12815 bp, 14 predicted proteins | sample GuaBasSediGuay16_FD_121797 | JGI IMG/M metagenome (GOLD analysis project Ga0180301, IMG submission 121797) | Subseafloor sediment microbial communities from Guaymas Basin, Gulf of California, Mexico - Guay16, Core 4569-2, 12-15 cm | ecosystem: Environmental > Aquatic > Marine > Hydrothermal...
ATGAGGCCATGAAAGGATACGTTGTAAGCAGTTTCATTGGTCTGTTACTTTGTGATGATAAAGGTGAAATTCTAGAGAAGGCCCTATTTCCAAAGGACTCGCATGTACAAGCTGACAAATTGTATTTATTGAGTAGGGGGGAGAGCATCGATGAAGTTAGAGAGTTATGTGAAAAAGCAAGGTCGCTAGGTATTGATGAGATCGTGCTTGAAAATCCTATGGTTGCTAAAGCATTTGCTAGTTCAGGATTCCAGAATGTAAAGGTAGAAGCTCCAAACGATATTGCTAAGATGGTAAGATCTCAACTATTAGAAACAGCTGTAAAGCTTGGATATGCAAAGAATGAAAAAGAAGTTCTTAAAATGCTTCATCAAGCAGCTTACAGTTTAAGTGCAAAGAAGATCGTCGAAGCAGTAGAGAAAAGGGACTTATTGGTAGCTCAAGCCGTCTCTTGTATAGATGAAGTCGAAAAAATGCTTAACATATTGGCTTCAAGGCTAAGAGAGTGGTATGGAATACATTTCCCTGAACTTGGGAATATGATTAAAGATCATGAAGATTTCATAAGGGCATTACAAATCATAGGGCATAGAGACAACATAAGGAAGCAAGAGGTCTTAGCAAAGTTAGGTCCTATTAAAGATAAGATTTCTAAACTTCTTGAAAGCGGTGGCATTTCATTAGGTGCTGACGTGCTTCCAAAGGATATAGATATAATTAGGGAGGTTGCGTCGATAGCTCTTAGCCTATATGATTTAAATGATAAATTGCGACAATACGTTAATGAGGTTATGGGTGAGGTTGCTCCAAATCTTAAAGAGCTTATAGGCCCGGTCTTAGGAGCTAGGCTTATATCCCTTGCTGGAGGTCTTGAAAGACTAGCCAAGTTACCCGCAAGTACAATTCAGCTTTTAGGCGCTGAAAAGGCACTCTTTAGAGCATTGAGAACAGGGAGTAAACCGCCTAAGCACGGTATAATATTCCAGCATCCTGAAATACATAGATCACCGAGATGGCAAAGAGGAAAGATCGCCAGAGCTTTAGCTGGCAAAATAGCTATAGCTGCTAGAGTTGACTACTTCACTGGAGAATACATAGCTGATGAGCTAAAGGAGGACCTAAAGAAGAGAATAAAGGAGATAAAGGAGATCTATAAGACGCCACCTAAGAAAGTTGTAGAGAAAAGGCCTCCAAAGAAAGCAAAGAAGAAAGCAAAGAAGAGGTGAGGAAAACATGAAAGTTAGACCTCATGAAAGTATAGAGGGTCTTTATGTTGTAGAGTTAGATGATGGATCTCTAAGGTTAGCCACACGTAATCTAGCTCCAGGCATTAAAGTTTATGGAGAGATGTTAATTCAACACGAAGGAGTTGAACTCAGGATATGGGATGCCTACAGATCTAAGCTTGCAGCAGCATTTATGAAGGGATTAAAGACCTCTCCTTTGAAGGAAGGACTTAGAGTACTATATTTAGGCGCAGCATCAGGAACCACGTGCTCCCACGTTTCAGATATAGTTGGGCATAAAGGTCGAGTATATGGAGTTGAGTTTTCGCCTAGAGTTATGAGAGAGTTCTTAGAGAGAGTTGCCAGGCATAGAGAAAATGTTATACCAATACTGGCTGATGCAAGATTTCCAGCAGAATATTCGCATGTCATGGAAGAAGTCGACGTAATATATCAAGACGTTGCACAACCATATCAAAGTAAAATATTGATAGATAACGCCGATTTCTACTTGAAAAAGGGTGGATGGGCCTTTTTAGCAATAAAAGCTAGAAGCATTGATGTTACAAAGGAGCCATCAGAAGTCTATAAGAGAGAAATTGAGACATTGAAGGAAGGAGGCTTTGAAATAGTCCATGTTGTGCATTTAGAACCTTATGACGTCGACCATGCAATGATATTAGCACGTAGGGTGTAAGCTCATTGTTAAATCATTCTTATTTAAAAGATGGCTTTTTCCAAAGGGTAAGCCGTGTACTGATACGAGAAATAGAGAGAATAAATGATCATCTACCTAGAGAGAGTAAGACACTAAAAGAGCTCTTAGAGATGGATGAACCTAAAGTTATAACAAAATCTGGTGATGAATTAATAATGAATAAAGAGGAACTAGAACTCCTAGCTAAGCTAGTGCCAGCCCAGTACCATGATAAGTTAAGGTTGCCCATAATCATTTTACGCATGATAGAGATGGGTGAAGGCGTGTACATGATATGTGGTGGCGACTTAGAAGCACAAGTCATTACAAGAGTTTTGGGCTTTGAAGGAGCCGTCTATCGCGATAAGGGTAAAGCATTTTTATACAAGCCCTATGTAGCTATTTTGAGAAGTAAGCTTAGGACTACAACGGTTATAGGTTTTGTTTCTAGCACAGGGGTGAGGGGTTAACCCTGTGTCAATAGAAGATCTCATAATGAAGACCGTAGAGACGCTATACGATAAGGGATTTGAGGTTTCAAGACCTTATGTTAATGAGAAAAGCTCAATAAATATAGTTGCTAGAAGTGGGAATAAACTGCTTCTAGTTAAAGCTCTTAGTAATGTCGATGAACTTAAAACTTGTTGCACAGTAGAGATTAAGAAGGCAAGTTATGCTCTTAGAGCATCTCCGATAATAGTCGGTGAAAGGGAAACGAATGAAGAAATAGATAAAGAAGCAGTTTATGAGAAGCATGGCATCTATATAGTTCATCCTGATGCGTTGAGAGAATACTTAGAGGGTAGAAGGCAATATGTCTATTATAAAGGCGGAAGATTTTATGTAAGGATTGATGGTGAGAAACTTAGGAAAATACGCGAGAGAATAGGATTATCGCTTGGCGGACTAGCAAGTCTATTAGGTGTTTCCAGAAAGGCTGTTTATGAATATGAGAGAAATGAAATGGACGCTACAGTCGATGTAGCTGCAAAACTTTACGAAATATTAAGAGAGTTCGTCGGGGAAGAAGAGGCATTAGAGGCTTTTAAGCCTGTTGATATTTTAAGTACGGTAATGGAACCTGAGGTAAAAGATTATGACGAGGCATTAAGGGGAGGAACTAAGAGGTACAAGTTGCAGGAGGAAGTAGCCTTAAAGCTTTTGGAGCTAGGCTTTTCAGTCTTTAAATTTAAGGATGCCCCATTCAACTTGATAGCTAAGAAGAACGATGATAAAAAGAAGACAATACTCATCTTAACGGTAGAGACGCTAAGTGGAAAGTCTAAGGAAGAAGCTGAAATTCTAAGAGAGGTAGCTGAGGTAGCTAAGGTTGGAGGTCTCGTTGTAACACGTAAAGCCCTCCATGAGGAGGAAGGCGTCATCAGCTCGAAGAAATTAGAAAATATAGTAAGTCCTGACGAGTTAATTGAAGTAACATCATTAAGCTAATAGTCTAGTTAACTCTGTAATTTTTCCATTGAATCTAAAGCCTTTAGGATTAAAGTGCGTAGGAGAGGCGTTGAATCCTTCTGATTGCAATTTTTGTATTAAGTCCTGCATTTTTGGTTGTCTTATTTTATAGATGCGTGATAATGAATCAATGGTATAATAAGTGGGTGGACCATCAGCTTCACTAACTATTAAACTCAAAGTCCTTCTAAGAGGCTTTTTGTGGGGCAAAGTCATGGAGTTGAGCGTTGCGAGGACTTCTCTACAAAACTCTTTGTCAAATATGGGGCCTATCCAGAGAGGACCTGCCAATCTCATTGGCGTGCCGCAGTTTTCACATAGTAAACCACAAGAGCTTACCTCATCTATCTTCACAGTTTCTCTATGTAAGCACTTGTAGCAATGATATATGAAGCCTATGTTTTCTGTTCTTTTGTAGGATACTAATTGTGCATAGACCCTTATGTAATGCCTAGTGCTATGAGCTATTAAGGGTTTTATTGAAAGGTCATATTTGCCTGCCTCTCTGCATAGGAGGCCTAGCACTAATCTTATGGCTATTTCATGGCAGTACTCTGTTTTTAATGATAAACCACCATATTTTTTTAGAGCAACTTCGGGGTAGACGCCGCAAAGAGGGGGCATGTCGGTTGCAGTAACTGCTATAATACCGCCTATGAGCGTAGATCTCAATGCGGAATCTATGTAGGGTGCTGGTGAGCCGAAGGGATCTATATCTACAACATCGAAGCGCTTGTCTTTGGTAGCATGCATTGATAGAATCATGTTAGCGTCAGAACATTTTATTATAACTTTGTCTTCTAAGCGGTTTAAGAACGCATTTATCTCAGCAAGTTCTACAGCTATGGGATTGACATCAGATAGAAGCACTTCATGTACTTCCTCTATTTCCTTAGCATATCTTAGACCTCTAATTCCGCTCGCTGTTAAAGGTTCAGCAATTCTTAGCTTTTTATTACTTAACTTAGCATATGCTTTTAATACGCATATTGAGAAATCTCTTGAAAAAGCCATATGAATATTGTAAAACACTATTTTTCTGGCTCTATCCTCACCTAGGACATTGTTATCAGGCAATAATATCTTTACTTTGCCTTCAGAAGAAACTTTAAGTGGCACCTTTATCTGCATGGTCATTTAAACTACTTCTCATTATTCTTGATTTATATTATTAATCGAATTCCTACGAAAACCCTTGCATATTAAATAAGTTTCTCTGCTTTTAGGCTTTGATGCTTTTGGTTTGAAGAGGCGTATTTTATCAAACATGTCGCGCAATTTAGTTATTAACTCATTAAGTTCGTTGCTTTGAAATACCTTAATAACAGCAATGCCTCCCTGTTTAAGTGTTTTAGAGGCAAGTAGGAGAATACAGTTTACTAAATGGAAATGTCTTGCTATATCTGTTAGCCATACACCAGTTAGTTTAGGTGAAGTATCAGATAGTATTACATCAGCTTTGCGTGGCAATATCTTGATTATTTCCTCATGAGTATTTTCATCGCATACATCACCTACTATTGTAATTACGTTTGGGGGCTCTAACTTCTTAATAGGTTTTAGGTCAACACCTATAACAAGTCCTTCTTTTCCAACAACCTCTGATGCTACTTGTAGCCAACCTCCAGGATAGGCTCCTAAATCTAGGACGATATCACCTTTCTTAAGGATGTTAAATTTTTTGATAATTTCCATGAGTTTGAAGGAGGCACGAGATCTTAAGCCAAGCTGCTTTGCCTTTTTATGATAAAAGTCTTTTGCCCTTTCAATGCGCCATCGCTTTGACATCGTGGATCATTACTCGTCTTTTAAGAGCCACTCTGTTAGATCTTCGCAATTCTCTGGACTTATGTGTTGCCCGCTGCCACAACGAATTAGATTCATACATGAAAAGCAGGGGCAGCCTTCAACAGTCTCTAAGCTTACTTTTAAGTCATTGGATATTGCTATGAGCCTGAAAGTTTTCCAGCGCTCTTGGGTTACTGGTTCTCTAACAATAAGTCCCTTCTTCTCTAAGGCCAAGGCTATGCGTGAGCCTTCACGGCTGCTAACATTGAGTGATTTCCATAGATCTCGTTGTAGGATCCCCTGAGGGCCTGCTTTTCTTATGATCTCCAAAGCTTTTGCGTATAGGTCTTCAGATGTCTTTTGTTTTCGTTTCATAAAGAAAGTTATATGGTAACTATAAATTCAAGTTTTCGCATGAGCTCTTGATATCGATTGCGTATTGTTACCTCAGTTACGTTAGCTGATGACGCTATATCCCTTTGCGTACATTTAACATGTTGAAGAACGCTTGCAATATATATCGATGCTGCTGCAATACCCATGGGTCCTCTGCCAGATGTTAGACCCATATCTCTTGCTTTTTCAAGTATTGTTATAGCGAGTTTTTGCACTTCATGTGACAAATTTAACTTGTTGACGAGGCGAGGTATGAAGTTTATTGATGCCATTGGCGTGATCTTGGTTACAAGAGTCCTTAGTAAAAGCCTATAACTTCGTCCTATTTCACGCTTCTTTATGTTTGATGCTTGTGCTATTTCATCTAATGTTCTCGGTATCCTATTTTGCCTACATGCTGCATATATTGCTGCCGCCACCATACTCTCAATAGATCTACCCCTTATTAGCTTGGCTTCAACCATTCTTCTATAGAAAATAGCTGCACTTTCCCTAACATTTCTAGGGAGGCCTAATTGAGAAGCTATCCTGTCTAGCTCTGACAATGCAAAGGTTAAATTCCTTTCAAATGCATTTGAGACGCGCGACCGTTGTTGCCATTTCTTTAACTTGTAAATTTGTATTCTTCTCGCTGGGCTCATGGATCTCGAAGATTTGCCACCGCCATGCCAGTCTATTACTGTTGACAAGCCCTTATCATGAATCGTGAGGGTTAATGGTGCCCCTGCCCTAGCTCTCTTATCTTGTTGTTCAGAATCAAAGGCTCTCCATTCCGGGCCTAAGTCTATAAGGCGTTCGCTTATTACTAATCCACACCTAGCACATGCCATTTCAGCTCGGTCATAGTCCCTGAAGAACTCAGTACTTCCACATTCAGGGCATTTAAATTCGGGTTCATCGGTCAGTTGATTCTTCATCTCCTCTTCCTCCTAATGTCTTTGAGGGGGGATTTAACATAAACTTTTTTCAAACGGCGCAAGTCATGGGGGGTTAAATCACTAGAAGGTTTGATGACTATGTAAGGTGATGATACAGGGCCTATTATGTCATAAATTATGCCTATTGTTCTGCTTTTATTATCATAAACAGGATCGCCAATTTTAGGCACTTTTCTAGTGCCTCTGACTATGAGCATGTTGCTCTTTGATAGGTGTAAAGTGGAACCAAGAAGCGTTAGGGATTCCCCCATGACTGAGAACCCCTTTGAAGGGATCTGATATAAAAGTTTCCTAAGATGTTTATGTGAGACCTCAAGTTTTGTTAACGGAATTTTCGTGAGCTATAAAGGAGCCTTTAGGCTTTATGTGCGCTTTCTTCTCTTCTCTAAAATCTTTTGAGCTAGCATGAGAAGCAATTTTCTCTTTGATGCCACTTTCCTTATTGAAATTCTAGATGTTTCTTCCCACCACCAAGAGGGGTGAGGTTTATCTTCGATTATAGGGTCTAAATTTAGTTCTTGAGCTGCTTGAAATATTTCATCAATTTTGGGTGAAGGAAAAGCAAGCTTCTTAGGCACTTTTCTACCTTTGGCTTCGCTCTTCGTGGAATCAAAATAGCATGGGTATATTATTACGCGGTCTCTATCTCCTAGTATGACTCTTCACTCTCCATGTTTGCTTATTAATACTGCGTTTACAATACCGTCTTGACCTGGTCTTGATGTAACCCTAGCAAGTCCCTTTTCTGTCTCAATGATTGCTCCTTTCGTTATTACGCCTCTTCGAGAGTAGTCAACACTTGCTGGATTCTCCTTAACGCTTAATATTTTAAGCTTGTAGGATCTGTTGGTTTCCGGGTCTAGCACATTAGCATAAACAGCATATTTAAGACCTACTTTATGATTACCCCCTCTTACCCTCCTTATAATTCTACTTTCATGATCAGCTAATACTGTTTCAAGGGGGTCTCTACCCATTTCATACTTTCTCTTCTTTCGATGAGGCCTTATTTTGCCTCCTGTGGGTTTCTTTAGGTCTCTGCCATGATATTGCGGCATCGCATTTATCACTCCATGTTATTGAGAAGCATATAGCGAAGAAAATTCAAAAAAGAGGGGTTATAAGCTTTATGCAGATGAGGGGTGTTTTATGAGCGGTGAAGTCTTATTGGCACATGGTGCTGGCGGAACTGTGATGGTTGAGCTCATAAGGAATTTAATATTAGGTAACATAAAGCGACGAAGCATCCTTAATGGACTAGGTTTAGACTCCATGGATGATGGTGCAACAATACCTTTAGGCGATTATGAGGTCGTATTAACGATAGATGGACATACCGTAGATCCGATATTTTTCCCAGGTGGGGATATCGGGAAATTAGCGGCGGCTGGAACGATAAACGATTTAGCTGTTATGGGTGCAAAGCCCTTGGCCATATTGGATTCTATAATTGTTGAAGAGGGGTTTCCACTTCAGGATTTAGAGAAGATAGTGAAATCAATGGATCATGTAGTTGAAGAAGTTGGCGCGGCTATAATTCATGGTGACTTTAAAGTTATGCCCAAAGGAAAGATCGATAAGATCGTCATAAGCACTGCTGGCATAGGCTTAGCGGAAAAAGGCAAGATTTTGAAAGACTCTAACTTGAGAGTTGGAGACAAGGTAATAGTATCAGGCTTCATTGGAGATCATGGAATAGCATTAGCATCAGTAAAGGAGGGTATAGAGTTCGAATCCACTTTAACATCAGATGTAGCTCCTATATGGGATGTTATCGAAGCTGCCACGAAGATTGGAGGAGTTCATGCAGCTAAAGACCCAACAAGAGGGGGACTTTCTATGGCTTTGAATGAAATGGCGGCTAAGTCAAGTCTCTCGATATGGATTAGGGAAAGAGACATACCTATAAGGGAAGAAGTAAAAGCCGCATCTGAAATGCTAGGATTAAACCCCCTTGAGGTTACGTGTGAAGGTGTTGCAGTACTTGTAGTTGATGGTTCTGTTGCCGAGGAGGTTTTGGAAGCTATAAGGAAGACAAAACATGGTGTTAATGCCTCCATTATAGGCGAGGTCAGAGAGGAGCCTGCACGAAAAGTTGTACTTGAAACGGTTGTTGGCGGTAAAAAATTACTAGAACCTCCTCTGGGAGAACCTACGCCAAGGGTGTGCTAACACGTGAAAATTGGTCCCGCTCCAAGTCATGTTATTAAATCGAGGATCAAGAAGCTTCAGCGTGTTATGATTGAAGCTAATGCCAAAAGTCTTCTCATCACACAACCTGAAAACGTTCAATATGTAACGGGGTTTAATGTTGTTGGAAATCCTCCCAAAAATGTTTGGGCTCTCGTGCTCGAGGATAGGGAAGAAGCCTATCTTTTGGTACCTCCTCTTGAGTATTATGAGGCTCTAGATGAAGTTAAGAGTGCGGAGATAATTCAATTAAACCGTAAGCGAAGAAGTATAGAGGCAATAATAGATTTTCTCATAAGCATTAAGGTGCCAATACCTCTTTATGTAGATGACTTATATCCTCAAGATCTTATTGATGCAATTAGACGTAAGCTTGAGCTGCATGAAGTAAAAGCCTTAGGACAAGAGATTGAAAATCTTAGAGCTAAAAAAGATGACTATGAAATTTCATGTATAAGAGAGGCTATTGAAAAGACTAAGAGAGGTTTAGAGAAAGCACATGAGGTATTATGTGAAGGTGTTAGAGAAACAAGCATTGCTGCTGAAATTGAAAGAGCATTGAGAGAGGAAGATGTTGAAGCCATGGCTTTTGATATTGTGGTGGCCTCTGGGCCAAGATCTTCATATCCCCATGCCAAGCCCACGTCAAAGCGCATTAAGAGAGGAGAGAACGTTGTGATAGACTTGGGTGTGAGAGTGCAAGGATATTGCTCAGATTTAACAAGGACATTCATAGTTGGACGTAACCCTGAAGTGGAAGAAAAGCTAAGTCACGTCATTGCTGCACAGGAGGAAGCTATTATACATATGAAAAGCGGCATTAAAGCCTCAGTAATAGATGAAAAAGCAAGAGGGTATTTAAAGGGAAAAGCATTGGATGAACATTTCTTGCATGGTTTAGGTCATGGTTTAGGCCTCTCAGTGCATGAAAAGCCCACACTTTCAGACTTAAGTGAAGATATATTAGAGAAAGGTAATGTCATAACCGTGGAGCCTGGAATATATTTTAGAGGCAGGTTTGGTGTAAGGCATGAAGATGTGGTTCTCATTAATGATGGAGGATGCATTAAATTATCATGAGGGTGATGAAGAGTGAAGTTCTGTTTAAAAGGGTACATAATCTTGAGTAAACCACTCGATGCAAATGGAACTAAGAGATTGTCAGAACTTATCGTTGAAGCGAACAAGAGCCTCTTAATTAAAGGTGCACCTAAGGGTAAGGAACAAGAGGCAGCTCGAGTAGTGAGCTGGTCGATCGATGCTGATAAGGTGTACTTAGAAATCGAGTCTGGAAGATATGTTCGCGCGCACGATGCGCTATTCAGGTTAAAGAACAGTTTAGGCTTGAGTTTAGGAAGAGAATTCAGAATTGGCGTAAGGGGATTTGGTGCGACATCTTATGAAATTGAGGTGCCTAAATTTAAAGGCGATATCGAAGAGCTTAAGAAGTTAATAGGCAATCTTGGCGTCGTTGAGATAGCTGATGAAAAATTGATTATTAAACTTGGAGAGTTAAGTGAAAAAGACCTTGAAGCTAGGCTTGTAGATAGACTTGTAAAAAAGATTTTGGAAGGAGCAGCTGGAATCTCTGAGGAGCAGGCAAAACTTGTCCCCTTTGGTTATGTTTTAGAGCAGGCAAAACCCAAGCCCGTTAAGGTTAAACTAGAAGTTGCGAGTGAAGCTGAGAAACTAGGATGGATAAAGAGATTCCCGGCTAAAGGGCAGTGGATCTTTACGGCACCAATGGTTGGTCTTTTAAAAGTCATGCGTGATTTAATAATTGAATACGTTTGTAAACCATTAGGCTTTGAAGAATGGATGTTTCCAAGGCTTATACCAATGTCTGTATTAGCAAAGCTTTCAAGCTATGTTGAACATCTTCCAGAAGGAATGTTCTATGTATGTATCCCGCCGAGGGATCCATCAGCTTTTGATGAGTACAAGAGGGAGTATGCTTTAAAGCGCATATTACGCAAGGATCTGCTAAAAGAAATACTTGGTGAGCCTGAATACATACTTGATGCTGTTCAATGCCCACCATTCTATCAGTTCTTCAGTGAGGAGACTGTAAGGCTTGAAGACCTGCCAATAAAGGTTTATGAATGTATGGGTGGGTGGACTTGGAGAAATGAGGCTGGCGGCGTTGAAGGACTAGCTAGAACAAATGAATTTTGGCGTATGGAGATGGTTTACTTAGGCTCACCGAATGACGTCGTTAAGATAAGGGATGAGGTCGTTTCAAGAACTATTGAGCTTGTAGACAAGATCTTGGATCTCGAATGGAGGGTAGTGGTAGGAGCTCCATTTTATCTTTCAAGTGAAGAAGCAAGCAAAAGACGTGTAGACATATCATCGAGAGACAAGATACCGACTCTCGATGTGGAATGTTATCTACCATATAGAGGAGAAAGAGGAAAAGCCGAATGGCTAGAGATAACAGCTGCCAGCGTACATTATACTCATTACGTCTCAGCTTTTAAGATAAAAGAAGTAAAAGGACGGGAAATATGGACAGGGTGTACGGGTCACGGGTTGACAAGATGGGCTACAGCTTTTCTAGCTCAACATGGTTTCAATCCGTCTGACTGGCCAAGCAAAGTGAAAGATCTATATGAAAAATATGGTCCCTATAAAGTCGTGAAAACGCTTGAATGGCCTCCAAAATAAATAATTAGGAAAAGCTAAATGGTGAAAGGAGAGTAAATATGGGCTTCATTAAGAATTCTCCTTTTCCATATACATATCACAGCTATCAGCAGGCGTTGTCCATATCGAGCGGGCTCTACAATACCCTTTATTTAAATCGTAGTTCTTGCAGTTATAGCAAGAACCCTTCAAAAAGCCGAGCGTAGCCGACATGATACTCACCACTGAGATTTTTTAGGCATTAGCTTAAAAGATTATATTCAGACAATGATTTGTTGGGGCGTCAGTCCGCCCATCACCCATCATCGCATGGAGCTCTTAGACCGTCATTTCTTCATCCGCCACAGCATAAGTGGTCAGAGCTGAATATTAGGATTCCTGTCTTTAACCGTAACTTCAAGCGGCATTCAGCTTAAAGCCTTAAATCTTAATGCTTACCAAAGATAAGCAGTGAAAAATATAGCTTAAGGTGTCATGGATTGAGCTGTGAACCAATCGTAGGAGCCATATCAGATATACATTCACCGAAGTTCTTAGAGGACTTTAAGAAGGTGTTGAATAACAGCCCAGATGTCGACTTAATGTTACTTGCAGGAGACATGATATACAAGGGGCGAGTAGAAGAGTATCATAATGTTATAGACATCATTAAGAAGAGATATGGAGAATGCAGGATAGTGGCATGTTTTGGTAATGAGGAATATGACGATAAAATCCACTACATAATGGAAAGATTTAGTGAGGTAGTATGGCTTAATGACAGCTACATAACTATTGAGCTACGGGGATTAAAGGTTAGTATCATAGGGACAAAAGGGTGTTTAGATAGGCCGACAACATGGCAAAGGAAGAACATACCAAATATAAATCAGGTCTATGAGGAGAGACTTAGAAAAATAGATGAGCTATTAGTTGATGCCGCATCTAAGAAACCTGATATTATCATATTACTCTCCCATTATTCAACGACATTTAAGACGCTCATTGGAGAGCCTCGATGGGCTTGGCCGGAGTTAGGCTCTAGTAAACTTGAAGATATTATTAAGAGGCGCAAGCCCAATGTCGTAATTCATGGTCATGCACATAATAGCAAAATTTACACCGCTACAATTGATGGCACACAAGTGTACAATGTATCGTTTCCAGCCACAAGGAAGCTTACAATCATTAGACTACAAAAAGGTGGAGAAAGGCTTAAAAAACAACAAAAACAAATGATGTTAACATCATTTATGAGAGGTAAGCCTTAAATCACGCCCCTATTTGTTCAGCAAATGCAAGGGGCCGTAGGCTAGCTTGGTAGACTGCGAGGCTTGGGCCCTCGTGACCCAGGTTCAAATCCTGGCGGCCCCACCACTCTTCTGTGCGGGGCTCCACGTGAATCAAGTCGAAAACAGGGATTTTTCGTGGTTTAGTTCTGGTTCCAAACCAGTACTTTCTGAAACGTGTTCACGATGCTTAATC
>Ga0180301_10003201_pt1 | contig 12814 bp, 19 predicted proteins | sample GuaBasSediGuay16_FD_121797 | JGI IMG/M metagenome (GOLD analysis project Ga0180301, IMG submission 121797) | Subseafloor sediment microbial communities from Guaymas Basin, Gulf of California, Mexico - Guay16, Core 4569-2, 12-15 cm | ecosystem: Environmental > Aquatic > Marine > Hydrothermal...
AAACCTCGCTTTTCAGAGCGGGGATACGCAAGGGGAGGTGGGTGGGAAATATTTAAATACATCAAGTCTCTACTGAAGATTGGAAAGTTTCCGATGACGTCCCCTTGCGGGGGAAGAGTTGAGCAATGTTTAGCCCGCTCCTTAACGAGAGGAGCGGGATGGGGCTGTCGTGAGCCAGCCCTGAACTCCCGCATGAAGCCGTCTGCCGTAAAGGCGGGTGGAACGGGAGAAGCTCCGCCCTTTAGGGCGGGGTAGCTCACATCAGCATTCTTGGATATAAATAGGAAACACAATACTGCGAGACTATCGCTTATTTCAAGAAGGGTAGTATAAGGTTAAACTGTTTTTTTGATAGCAACCTTTTTTAACTTTTGTAGGGTTATTTAAAGATATGTGGGATTACATCTACAAGTTCTTTGAATACATGCCCTTATACTTAGGACTCGTCCTCGTTCCAGCGTTGATTAGGACGGTAATAGATACCGTTGTGATTAAGATTAGACCTTCCACCTTCGAGCTACCCCCAAGCAAACCGAATGAATCAGTATTATCAGTCAGATACGAGGACGCATTCTCTTCGTTCGTTGGAACGGCTTTGTATGCTCCACTAATAGAAGAAATAGTGTTTAGGGGAAGCCCATATCTGTTTTTCGGGTTAGCTGGATTGGTTGTGGGAAACGCTGTGTGGATTCTTGCACATCCGAGCTGGCAACTGAGATACGTTTCTGGACTTCCGTTGAGACAGAAAGTTGCTTTTACTCTTAACACGGTATTTTACTACACGTGTGCCGCAATCTTCTTCAGTATCCCATGGATACAGGGTTACGGGTTGCTTGCTGTGATGTATCACATGTTCCACAACGGAGTTATTACTCTCGGAGGAATCTTCAACGAAATCGAGTTTCCAGCACCTTGGAAGAAAGAAGAGGCTGAATACTTTAGGGAATCAAGAGGTCTTAAGAGGAAGCTTGAAGAAAGATTCTTTGAGGACACGAACCCACCCGAAGAACCAGTTGAAGAAGAAATACTTGACGTTGATTTCGAAAGAAAGTTCTTCAAAGATGTGGAAAAAGTCGTCTCTGCTGAAAAGAGACCCATAAAGGTGAAAAGAGAGCAAACGGCAGTTGCTAAAGCTGTAGATGATGATGAATGGTTGTTTTGGAGGGGTTTTGAGTAGTAGGTGCTACTCCATTTAAACCCTTCGCTTGAAGAAAACTATTTAAATTTCTTAATACACTTTACTTTTGAGAGAAAAAGAGAGAGGTGGTGAGATGCCTGAGAAATGGGAAATAACGAATAGGGAACTACTGGTATTCTTTGGTTCAGTAATTATAGCATTGCTCGTAATGGCAGGAGGGGCGGCGGGTTGGTTTGACCCACTAACGGCAGGAATCGCCGTGACTACGATGGTCGTTTTCTTCGCAATGGCTCAGTGGCTCGAAGCGAGAGGAATCTTCGGTTCGGGGATGTCATTGGTCTGGATAACGCTTGGACTCGGCGTAGTGATGATGTTTGCAGGGCTGATACACAGAGGAGCAATACCGCTTGTCATTTACAGCTCATCGGCATCACCGCTTGCGTTGGAGCTAACGAATGCGATGATTTACGCAATAGTCGTTCTGGCGATAATTGCAGTAGCTCTCGCAGTTTACGTGTTCTACTTCAGAAAAGGACTCCCACTCGGAGCTAAGAAGAAGGTCGAAGAGAGTCCACCAACTTGAGTGGATAATCCGTTACTTTTTTATTTTTTATTGTGAGACTTTTTTACATGGGGGATGATGGCTTTGGAACTACTTTAAGAGTTCTACTGAACAGCCTTGCATTCTTCCTACTGCTAATTCTCGGAGGATACATGATCGAATATGATCCGATTTGGGGATTTGTTATCTTGTTCTCAGCGTTTGATCAGCTTGAAGACGTTTACTTCTACGTGGCAAGGAGAAGGCTAATTCCGACATGGTTCACGCCAATAGACATCGTTCTCGAAGGAGTTCTGGCGTTGGTTGGAGTTTCGATGTTCCTCTTTGGGATGATTTACTGGTATACTTTCGATAGCTGGTTCTTTGCACTGTGGATGGCAGTATCGGCAATGATAGCATGGTCATCCGTCGAGGACATCATAGACGATATAAAAGTTATTTCTGAGAGAATGAAGGGTGCAACAGTCGTCGGGACTGTAAAGGATGTAGAGAAGTTCAGATTTTTCGGGAAAATTAGATGAGGTGAGAACATGGCTAAGAAACCCTTCAAGTTCTTCAAGCCTATCTACTCGGAGAAGCACAAACCGAAGTTGCATCCGAAGGTAGTAGGTGCTACCGCAACACTGCTAACGCTTTCTATGCTGGTAGGTTTACTTGCATTCCAGCAGACTCCAGTGACGATGAACATGAAAGCAGATCCAGTCGTATGGGAGCACATCGTCAGCGGTTCGGGTGAGATGTATGTTACTATAACTTATAAAGGTAATATTATTAATGTAGATGGGTTGAAAGTCCAAAGGCAATGGCAGTTCGGAGATTTGAAAATAGCATACGCTTACGCATCACCTGACGCTCTGGAGAAGCTCGTAAAGCTCGACAACGTGATAAGAATCTCTTCTTGGGGCAAAATAGGGTTACCACCCTACGATTACGTTGTTAAGAACGAAGGTGTTGAATACGACTTCTCGAAGGATTACAAAATCCTTTATCACAATGCAAACCAGAGATGGCAGGGTGACGACGTTACTATTGCCGTAATAGATACTGGAATTGATTACCACCATCCAGACTTCTACCGCAACGGAACGACGATAATCAAAGTCCTCGTTTCTACGATTTACAAGGAAAACGATTCTCCAGTCGCCGTGAAAACCGAAGGCTATACGAGGGAGCAGATGGAAGACGTTCTCGCATACGAACTTTCTATCAAGAACATGACGAACGGAGACAGCTACGTTTTTGAGGATGCTGTAGGACACGGAACTCATGTAGCTGGAATAATTGCAGGACAGGGGACTGCATCTGATGGAAAATACATGGGAATTGCCCCTCATGCCAAACTCGTTATTATTAAGGCATTCTTCGACTCAAACGGAGGATGGGCAACGGAAGAAACGATTCTCGACGCTTTACAGTGGATTTACGACCATGCGGAGGAATACAACATCAAGGTTCTAAGCTGTTCTTGGGGTTCTCCCCCGCTTTCACCAATGCCAAATCCGACGGAACTTGCGATGAGAGAGTTGATAGAAGACAAGGGAATAATTATATTCTGTGCAAGCGGTAACGCTGGAACAATACCATCCACGATTATCTCACCAGCCAGAGACCCCTACGTATTTGCGGTTGGAGCTGTTGATCCATACGCTGATAAGCTTGCAGTATTCTCATCCATCGGAGACCCTGTTATCCCTCCGTTCAACCCACCTGAGAAAACGAAACCAGATTTCGTGGGAGCTGGAGTAGACATCATAGCTCCAGCAAGCTCATTCGCTCAATTCCCTGATTATGCTGTAATTCGGGGTAAGGGTGGGGATTATGTTATCATGTCTGGAACGTCGATGGCAACTCCAGCGGTTGCGTCCACGTTTGCGGACTTCCATCAATACTGGATTACGAAGCACGGCAGACCTCCTACGGAAGAGGACTTCGTAAACTACGTAAGAACTCATGGAAGGATTTACAACCCGTTGAGCAAGGATTTCTTAACTGGATGGGGAGCACCGACTGTTCCTCCACCGAGTTAGCTACTGAGGAAAAATTTATAAAGATATTAAAAAACTAATTTTGAAGAGAGGGGTGATAAGCATGAAAAAGGTTGGCATTATTGTGGCATTGTTTGTGTTGTTCGTGGCAACGGCAACAGCGATGGCATACGAGACCCCGATAAACTTCAAAGCCATCAAGCCAGATGGCAAGGTTGCGGCAAACGCAGATTACAAGATTTACTACACGAACGGCTCTCTTGCTAAATCTGGTGTGCTGGATGCGGATGGCAAGGCAAAATTCAACCTGACGGACAACGCAACGTATATAGCGGTAGTTATCACGGCTAAAGAATCAATAATCGATGACTTTAGCGTTCCAGAGATTACAGACCCTGTTAACGAGACTCCCGTCAACATAACTGTAAACGCTTCAGCCCTTTATGCTCTAAACGTCAGCTCAGCATTGACCGAAGCGGTCTGGGGTGTTGGTGCACCCTCCGTTAAAGTTGAATTCGTTCCAGAGAGCTATTCGAGCTTCAAATACAGCTTCAACACCAACTGGACGATCTACACAATGCTGAGAAACGACCTGACGTTCCCCAACGAGTCGACGAGCGGAATTTGGACTTTCGTTCTTAAGAACATTACAGTAGATTCGAGCAAGTATACCAACGTTACAACCGTTACGATTCCGATGACAGACGATACGGACGTCATAGCTTACTATGAGCTTAAGTATCCAGTCCTTGAACCAGTGTATCTGATACTCATCGCAGTCCTAATTGGGCTTGCATTGGTGGCAGTGATAATCGTCAGCGGTAAGAAGGCTCAGGGTATGGCAAGGAAGAAAGTCGAGGACAGCTTTAGATTCTACAGGAGGATAAGATAAATTTTTTATTTTATTTTTATTTATCACTTCTGATTAGATTTTTCCATAAAGTTTATAGAGTGTTTTAAGGATAATAATATTGCCCGTTGCCTATATGGCAGACGGGCTGGTTAAGCCCCGCCACCCCCGCCAGTTGCACGGGCTGGTTGGGATGTGTCCGCTTAAGTCCCGTCACGTATATCGGGACGGGATGGATGCGGATGAACCGTAAAAAGGGGCACAGAAAACTAAAAGCGAATACAGCAAACTCAGGGTTGCAACACAGGAGGATTAAGTAATCTTTTTTCTTTATTTTTATCGTTTCTGAATCAAAACTTTTATATTTGCTTTTACGGATTGTAATACATGGGGATACTAAAATTCGTTCTGAAAACAGTTGTTAAAGAGCAGAAAGAAGTGAGTGCTAAGAAAATACCAACATCGATTTTCAAGAAGGTCAAGTCAGAATATTCGAAATACGGAATCGATGATAACACTACCGTTGCGGACTTACAGGAGGAGCTAATCAACGTGTGCTTCAACCTCGCAACCACGAAGAACTCCTTCATAAAGTGCCTCGACGAGGGAGCTAAGATGACGAGAAGAAAGATTCAGCAGTTGAGGAAGAGTGTTTTCGCAGACAGACTCAACGATCCATTAGATGAAGATGTCGTTCAGGAAGTGATTGAAGAGCTAAACACCGTTAAAGCTCCAGACGGAACAGGACTTGGAGACATCAAGCAGAAGCTCATTATTGCATGTGCTAACGTATCTAAAAACGTTGACGATTTGCTGACCTGCATAGACGAGGGAGAGAAGATACCGCTAATAATAAATAAGGATTTGGCTAAGTTGTTATGATGGTCAAGAGAAGTCGTAACCTTTTTACTTTTTTGTAGGATACTAATATTCATGAGCGACACGAGAACACTATACCTGTTGCTCACAATCACCTTCTTGGCATTCATAACGTCGCTTCTACCAATAGATGAAAATTACAGCGTAGCTCTTTTCACGACGATTTCCCTGCCCGTAGTTTACTCTGCAAGGTATTTCAGTAAGACAGCGGTTGGAGAAGAGGAGTTACACTTCTTTAGGATAGTATCTAAGAGGGAGGAGATAATTAAAGACGTAGTAGCAGTTCTTACGGCATTTTCGATAGGTTACATAGTTTACGTTGCTACGTCGGGAGACATGACCGTAGACGGATTATATTTGTATGCAATAGCATTTATCATCGTTCTGTTCTTGAGATATGTAATTGCGGTTTGGTATAAAACAGGAATCAATATTGTCGATGTGGAACACCCTATTGTGGTTTTGTTGGCGTCTATGGCTTTTGCTTTCTTGGGATTCGCATTGGAATGGATTATTTTTATGGTAGTCTGAAAGTCGGTGGCACCTGCTACAGATATAGTAATATTTAAATAGCATAAGATGTAATGAAATAATATGAAAGGGGATAAAGGAAAAAATAGCGGGGGTAAGAAAAAGTCTGTTTTTGAGCCACTTAACGGGAAAGAAGTTACTCTACAACTTCTCAGAGGAGTCATCATAAATGGAACGTTTGCTGGTGTTGAGAGGAACTACTTTGTTCTCAGCAACGCCACAATTATAGGTTCTAAGCATACCTGTAAAACTCCTTTGTGCTTAGTTCAGGTAAATCAGGTTCAGCACATGCACTTGAAGGGAGAAGTTATTCCAAAGCAACAAGAAACCTAAAATCTTGTTTTTTATCGAAATGGTTGAGGTTGAAGAACGAGGATTAGGGAGGAGTGTAGAATGGTTCACGAGAAGGTTCTGAAGGCTTTTGACGGAACGCTCGACACCCAACCCCTCGAAGTGACTGTTAAGCTCGGAGAGAGAAAAAAGAAAATATTCATCGGAATGGGGGAGATAAGAGTTCCTCTTATAAAATCTATAGAGAACGTCGACAATCTTGAGAGAGAGTATGAGTGTCGAATTGTTAGGAGAGGAAATATTTACGCCGTCACACCGAACGTTGTATCAGAGATTATCGAAAAAGAAGGAGTGTTATCGTCTGCTTGCGATGAGCACAGGAAGAAGCTTAGGGAGTGGATGTCTAATCACGGAGGGTTATGTAATAAAGCATCTCGTTGGATTGGAGTAGAGTAGTTGTTGTTTCAATCCATTTTTTTAGTTTTTTTTAGTCACCTGTTCCAAGTGATTGGTAGTAGGTGCTACTTATCATGGATTAATCCATAAAGTATTTAAAAAGTGAGGTTGACTTATCCTTATGGCTCGAATAAATTGGAAGCATGTTGTAGAGGTCGTTAAGTCTGAAGTAGTTCCTGCATTCAACCGTGAAGGAGTTAAACCAACGCTCAGAACAATCTTTTATTCTCTCGTTTCTCGAAACCTAATTCCAAACACGAAATCTGCTTATAAGAGGCTTTCAGAGGTTCTTGTTAAAGCCAGAAAAGACGGGCTTTTCGAGTGGGATTTCATGGAGGATAGGGTTCGCTATGCAATCAAGAGATTCAGTGACTACAGAGCTACAGAGGATGACCTTGACAGGGTAGAAAGGGATTGTAAGTATAAGGTAGAAGAAATCGACTTAAACGAGCTTCTTAACTCTGAATTCGACTACCTTGGAGTAAGTTCAAGCGTTGGCTATTGGGCGGAACAGCCCGTCATTCCAGAGGTCTGGGTTGAGAAAGACGCTCTTGCATCCACTCTCGACAACTGGCTCTGGGACTTATACGTGAACATAAGGGTTAACAGGGGTTACAGTTCGTGGACATTCATCTACGAAAACGTCAGAGAACTACGAAACGTTCTCGAAACTCATGAAAAAGTGGTCATCCTCTATTGCGGTGATTTAGACCCATCTGGTATAGACATTCAGAGATTCTTGAGGGAAGCTTTGGAGTATTTTGGCATGGACGAGTCCAAGGTCGAGCTTATCAGGGTGGCAGTAACTCCAGAGCAGGTAGAGCAATACAATCTCCCACCTCGTCCAGAAGACATGGAAACTCTTCTAAAGCTCCAGAGAGACCCAAGGAGCAAGAACTATTCATACAACTACATCGTAGAGCTTGACGCTCTCGTAGCTTACGTTCCGCAAGAATTCAGAAGGATAATCAGAGAAGCCGTTGAAAGATACCACGACAAGGACATCTACAGCAGAGTCAGAAGAGAAGCTGAGGAGCTTGCGGAGAGAAGCAGAGAAATCATAGAGAACTACAAGAAGGAAGCTCTCAGGAGAATTCTTGAGCAAGCGAGACGGATGCTTGAGGAAGGGATGTAATGTGTAGTAGGTGCTACAAAGTGGTGTTGGGTATGAAGAAGAATATGAAGAAGTTGTTAAAAAAGGCGAAACTCAAAATTATTGGACTGAAAGGCGAAATAACTTATATTGGCAAATTCGCAGGATACAGGCTCAAGAAGCCGATACGGTTCGACGTTCTCTACAAGAATAACGAGTGGTTTCTCGACAACGAGAGGTTGGAGATATTCGGGTGGGGCAGCACCTTCGAAGAAGCAGAAGAAAACCTGAAAGCTGTTTTCGAGACATTGGTTGAAGAGTATTTGCTCGAACCAGATGAGAACCTGACTGAGGGGGCTAAAGAGTTGAAGAGAAAGCTTGCCGAATATGTGGACGTAAGTTGTGGGGGAAATAGGATGGATGCTTGAGGAGGGAGCTTGATATGTATGATTTTTATTTTGATGACTGGGACATCAGCGATGATAAAATCGAGGAACTCATAGGAAAGCTCGAAAAGACGAAAGACAGAACAGAGTTTGTTCTGAAGCACGTAAAGGAAACGAGGGAGGACGATGTTCTGCTCTGGTTCTTCGTGAACTGGGTTTTCAACAGAGATAACTTTGTTAGAATGGGAAAACTCATTCTATGGCTGAACAAGAGCTTTGGTAACAAGAAACTTCCGTCGGAGCAAGCGATAAAGATTGCGAAGAAAGTCTTGAGCACCATTATTCCAGAAGACTCGATTTCACGTTGCAGGAGGAAAATTCAGAACGAGGAAGGCAAGTATCTCCCACCGCAACCGATCAGAGTGGACAGGAGATACAAAGAGGACATGTGGAGGAGAGCTTCCAAGAGGTTTTGACCTCCTCCCCCGACTATTTTTCACTGTCGATTTTTGTGAAATCCGACATTACTATTTTCTGTCTGAAAGTGTTGGAGTTCATAAACCACCTCATTTTGTAAACGGGTGGTTTTCCAAGGTGGAACTACAAACTCCGACACGAAAAAGCCTAAAACTGTCGGAGAATGTCGTAGTCCGACGGTTTTTCAAAAGATAATTTTGAACATCAACAACCGAAACAAAACGAAAAGTTAATATACTCATTACAACAAATGTTGTAATAAATTCGAAGGGGGTGTGTAAAATGAGTGAGCTAAGCGAAAAATTCTTGAAAGAAAACGGATGGAAAACGTTAATGGAAATGATAAAATTTAATGAAGAACCAGATAGCACGGGAGCATTTGCTTTCGTGCTACGGAACAGAACAAAACTCAGTAAGGAAGCATGGGACAAAGTGAAAGACCTTTTCGAATATGATGAGATATGTGACGAGTATTACACAGATAAAACATTTGAGGTAATCGAGAGATTAAAAGACTCCGAGTGGAAAGAGGAAGCAGAGATATGCAAGAAATTGGCGAATAAAATTAGAGATCACTCAGAGATATATCAGATATTGCCAGAGCTTCGTAAACTCGGTTTTGAAGAGGTGAAAAAATGATTCCACATTCATCATATTACAGCGAGGTTAGGAAAACAAGCATTCAAGGGGGGTCTTTAGCTGTTAGACTGCCTGCCGACTTCGCTAAATCTCTTAGAACCTTGAACGAGATAAATCTGAAGATGCTCAACCTTGACAATAGATATATCATCTACCTACCTCTCAAGACAAGTCACAACGACCTTTACGACTTGCTTCAACTCGTTTTAACGGCTTTAGGGATAATCTATCACAACGTAGATGAACACACAAAGAAAAGAATAGAAACAGTATACACCCAGCTTGTGCCGATTCAAGAAAACCTCAAATAGCTATAATATTACAGATATTTATTTTTTTTGATATTTTAAAAAAAGGTTGGTGAATTACTGGTATGTTATCACCTCTCTTCTTCGAGAAACTTCATGAACTCTTTAAACGGTAAGCCGTCAAATTCTATACACTGCACGTATCCGCCATACCATTGTAAACAATACTGATAGTCACCGTCCCTCGCCCTTCTGTGTCCAGTCCAAGACCTTATATGGGTTGATATTGCTTTTGGGAGGAGGGTAGCCTTAAATCCGCAAGAGTTCTCTTCGAACTTTTTGTTAAATTCTGCAATTAGTTTATGCATTTTCTCGAATTTATGTGGTTTGTAGTATTCTTCCCACCAAAGCCCTTCTGCCTTGTCGGTTAACTCCTCTACAAGTTTGTAGCAAACATCTTTCACAGTCATACGTGTTTTATTATAGGTTAGCAAATATTTAAGAGTTACTATCTAGACCAGTCGCTTGGTAGGTTACCGCTTCTTAAGCTTAAGGTTAAGATGCAGATTTCCGTATCTATGGTAGCACCTTCTACATAAATAGTAAAACTTAAATAGATTTAGACTTTGGAAAGGATTGATGAGTAATAGCTCTGTGGGGAGGGGTTTCTCAGGAGCTGTTTTATATCCAATCGCAAAGAACAAAGAGGGAAAATACGTAAAGATCACGGAAGCGAGAAAAGGTGAGGTATATTTTTGTCCAGAGTGTGGAAACCGTATGATCGCAAGGAAGGGTAAAATCCGAGCATGGCATTTTGCACACTACGGAGAGAGTGGTTGCAGTGGTTGCGGTGGAGAGGGGACAAGACATGCTATTGCAAAGCACGTGATAGCCGACCATCTTTCAAAAATCAAGCGTTTGCCTGTATATTGTCTCTGCGGTATGGTTGTGAAGCACTGCAAGGTTAATTTCACAGACATAAGCACGGAAGAGTGGGTTTTGGATTACAGGGTTGATGTTAGTGCAAAGCTTAATGGCAAACGCATTTTCATCGAAGTCATTGACAAAAATCCGCTACCTGACGAAAAACTCAGAGCACTTATGAAAAAAGGAGATGTCGTAAAAGTCAATATACGAAAATTAACCAACGACGAGATTTTCAATATGGATGAAGTAATTCAGGTCTTGGAAAGAGAATTAGCTTGCTGGCTTAACGTTAATGTAGGTGTTAAGATTTTGGAAAAATACACTCCTGTTCATATATGGAGTCAACGCTGTCCTCATTGTGGGGAAAAGACTTCGACACTCTATATTTGTGGAGTCGATCCAAACGAAATCCCTCACGATTTATTAGAACGTCTTGAGGAGACGTTGGGTGGAAGGTTTAGCTCAGATTGTGTTCATTGCGGAAGAAGGGTCTCAAGCATTCCTTCTCCAAAGGGTTTGTTATTTGATATAAAACTACTTAACCACATACCACAAAGTGCTAATGTGAAAACTCTCTTTTTGAGGTATCCTCTGCGTAAATTGGTAGGAGAGAAGAATTGGGAATACTTGAATACTCTTAAGTTAGTCTTTCTACGTCAGAAACTGGGTTGTAGCGTAGAACCAGAGATTGTGAACGTCATAGATTTGGGAAGAAATTATCTTGTGACAACTCGATCATCGGAGACTTACATTTTTAAGAAGAAAGAACTTGGTATTTTATAGCTAATGCGTGTAGCACCTTCTACTAATCACGGCGACCACAACACTTATATACTTTGTTTACGTCTTATACTTTGTATGAGATTGAAGACATTCTATACTTACGAAGAAATAAACAATAATGCCAAGGGACAGTTTGGAGAGCTGATAGTGAGACAAGCTCTGAAAGATGCGGGATGTGAAGTATACAAGCTCGAAAAAGACTTCATTAAAATTTTGAGTGATTCAAGAATCCCATTGCATGTGAAACAAGCGATTGAAATGTGTAGAGACAAAGAAATAAAAGTGTATTACGCAAAGAGGGAATGGACTTTAGAAGAGCTTATGAAGGACGAGACAATATCCGCCGAAGAAAAGGAGCGAGTAATTAACCGAGCCGAAGTAAAGCTCAAGAGAGGAACACCCGATTTCCTGATATACGACCCATCAGCCCCACGTGAGAGAGATAAATGGGAACTGGGTGAAGTAAAATTCGGATACGGGGAGTTAACTACTGAACAAAAACAAATGCTGAGAATTCTTAGCGAATACATACCCTGCTACATTTACAGAGTTGTCTTGACCGAGATAGGTGTAAATATCTTCAAAGAACCAATACATCTCACTCACACCCCTCCGACTGCAAGTGGTCGTGAGGGGGTGGGTGATTATGCCAGTAGTCAGAGTGACCAAGGACGTGCACGAGATGCTCATAGAAATTCAGGGAGCATTGCAACAGAAGATGAAGAGGAGGTTATCGCTGTCGGAAGTGATAGAGATTCTGGCAAAAGATTACAAGATGAGAAATAACCTTTAGCTTTTATTTTTTATTTTTTTTAGTGTTGAGGTGTAGTCGGATGAAGTATTTACCACTTGACGATGAAATCTACGCAAGGCTGGAAAAGATTGCGAGGTATAAAGGATTAAACGTTCAGGAGCTGTTGGAAAAAATCGTTTCTGAGTATTGCAAGAAATTCGAGAAAGAGAAGTTCAGGAAGCTGGTTGAAGTCTTCTGTAGCGGTAAAAAGTCTGTAAAGATAAAGGGAACTCCAATCACGGTAATGAAAGGGGAACTGTTCGTGAAGGGAGAAGTAGATTACGAGGAGCTGAAGAAGATTGCAGAGGAGCACGATGCAAGAGTGGTTGAAGAATACAGCGAAAGCGGAGAGTTGGTGGGATATTCTATTGTTCCGAACGTGGGTTTCAACGGGAAAACGATGGATGAATGGTTTGAGGAGAAAGGCATCTCCCTTCTTAGGAAGCTCGTAACAATTTTTAAGTAGTTAAAAGTTCTACATATTCTATGCCAGATGTTGTGATGGAGCGTCCTTTTGAAGTTTTGTTTGCGTTGTTCGGATTCTTCTTCACGGCATGGTTGCTTAGGAACGGGAAAGGTAGGTAGCACCTACTACTAAAAAAGCAAATATAGTAAGACTTAAATAGATTTTCAGAGCAAGGGTATTCATGGGCAAGCATGTTTGCGAGCTTTGTGGTAGAGACGACTTCTCAAGCAACGATTCAGTTATTCAGCACATAAAATCCCAACACATGGGAAAATTAAGCGATTCGAGCATAGAATACCTTCTCAAGCAG
>Ga0180301_10003202_pt1 | contig 12812 bp, 13 predicted proteins | sample GuaBasSediGuay16_FD_121797 | JGI IMG/M metagenome (GOLD analysis project Ga0180301, IMG submission 121797) | Subseafloor sediment microbial communities from Guaymas Basin, Gulf of California, Mexico - Guay16, Core 4569-2, 12-15 cm | ecosystem: Environmental > Aquatic > Marine > Hydrothermal...
CAGAGGATCGCTCGCTTCTCATAGCGAAGAACTGGTGGGACAAGCTCCCACGGAAAATATATGCGTCACTAGAAAGAGTACCTATCAAGCAGGACTGGTTCCAAGTCTACAGGGTGCTCCCCGATATCTACGTCTTTTACGAGCCATACCAGTATGAGGAAGCCATCAGCACACTGGTCCTAGGCGAGGATAAGGCAATACTCATCGACACAGGCTGTGGCATCGGTAACCTCAAGAAAGCAGTAGCGGAGGTCACGGATATGCCGGTGATGGTCTTGAACACTCACGCCCACAACGATCACATCGCCCAGAACTACATGTTTGACGAGATAGCCATGCTGGACCATCCATGGAGCCACAAAGCACAAGAAGGGCTACCCAACAGCGAGATGGCTCACCTAATCGCAGAAGGCATGACATGGAAACCACTACCAGAGGATTTCGACAAAGAGAACTACGTTGTTCCCGGGTTCAAGGTCACAAAGTGGTTCAAAGATGGAGATGTATTTGATCTAGGCAACCGAACACTAGAGGTAATGCATACGCCGGGTCACACACCTGACAGTTTATGTCTTCTGGATAGGGAGGACAAGCTTCTCTTCACGGGGGATATGTTCTATACAGGCGGAATCTACACGTATCTCAATGGCGGCGATATTCCTACGTTCGTTAATAGCTATATGCGGATGCTGGACTATTACGATGAATACGAGCGATTGATGCCTAGCCACAATGAACCATGGGTCGAGAAAGAGCTACTCAAGGAAGTGTTCAAGGCAGTCGTGGATATAGCCGAGGGAAGAGGCACATACAAGGAAGGCACAGACAGGGGAACCCCAATCCGAAAATACGATTACGGACGATTCAGCGTCGTCACAAGGGCACCCGAATAGAAACCCTTTCTCTCACACCCGCTTTTATTGACTTGATTTTACGATACCATTTGTAGAGTCTATTGTCTTGTTTTTCTCTTGGCTCTAATCTGTTCATGAAATCAGTGAAACTTTGCCTGAACACGTTATCCGTGAATGCTTGAGCGCGAATAACTCCATTCTCCCTTAGCTTGGCTCGTCCATTAGAATCATTCTGATCTTCTCAACAGCCTCATCACTAGTCGAGTAACATAGCCCATTTTCCTCGTTCTCAACGAGAATATCTGTCCACGGTCCACCGCCACGATACACTAATGGGATACAGCCAAGGCTCATGGCTTCCACGATAGCAATTCCAAAAGCTTCATCGTTTTGAGTGGAGAGATAAACACTGCACCGGGTCATCAGCTCGATTATCTTGTCTCTACGTGGATTCACATAGACCTCGATGTTCTTGAAGTCTCTTAGCTCCTTGATGAGACGCTCTGAACCATACTCTGAATGCCCGGCTACATTGAACCTGTTACGGGAGTTGGAGGCTATTTCGGCTACTCTGTTGAGGTTTTTCCCGGGTTTGAGTCTGGCTACTGTAAGGATCTCGCCGTTTTTTTCTTCTTGACTTGTAGATGGTAGCTTGACTGGGGGTATATTATCTCTTTTTTTCCAAGGTGGTTGATTCTCCCGGCGTTGTAGCTGCTATTGGTGACTATGATTTCGCTGTGATAGGGCACCATATTCTCGTATATGTAATTGTACACGCGCTGGATTAGTTTCCAAAGGGGTATTCCATAGTTGTTCTCTGTAATGGAACTCATGGGCACCGAGTGAACTACCGAGACCTGTGCGAAGAAGGGCATTATCTCTCCGTAGTTATTGATGCAGATGTCTGATTCCTCAGTGCCTTCTATGAGGAGCCACATGTAGGCGGAGGCTGTTCTTATCCACGAAAACAAACCATCTGGTGTCAGTGTTTTTTCCTGAAGATAGTGTTCTTTGTCTGGCTCTGCAATGAGGTTGTGTTTCTCTCTGAGTTTAATCCAGTCTGTTTTGTCGATTGTGTAGAGATTGACTGTATGCTCTAGGTTAGTGAGAGTGTTTATCATCTCTATGCAGTAGCGTTCTGCTCCCCCTGTTTTGTTTAGCGAGGGATGTACAACGGATATCTCCAAGTCATCACTTGATACTAAGGTGTGTGAATAACTTCCCTGTAACCGGGGCTGCCTACTGGGTTCAACACCAGAAATGGTGCCATTTGCGTAGCCCGTAAACGTTAATCCTATTACTCTGTATGTGGGTTCCCCCTTATGGCTTATTCAGATGACACGGAATCAGACATCATTGTACCCAAGAAATGGTATGAGAAGCTCCCCCGAGAAGCGTGGAGTAAATATGATAAAATCGACCAACCAGACAACTGGTTTGAGGTCTACAGGCTCACTGACTCCGTCTACGCGATATACGAGGATGGACACTTTGAGGAAGTAATCAGCTATCTCGTGCTTGGAGACGAAAAAGCAGCACTTATTGACACCGCCAATGGCATCGGTGACATCAAAGCACTTGCTGAGAAACTCACAGACCTACCCATACTGGTAGTCAACACCCACACCCACCTAGACCACATAGGAGGAAACCACCAATTCGATAAGATAGCCACTCCAGACACCCCGTACAGTAGAGAACAGGCAGCTAAAGGCAGAACCAAGGCTTCGACTGGTAACTACCTTGATGGAGACATGGTTTGGAAACCATTCCCAGACGGTTTCGACAAGGAAACGTGGAGTGTCAAGCCCTTCAAAGTAACAAGGTGGCTCAAAGACGGGGACAAGATCGACCTTGGTGGAAGAATCCTAGAGGTAATATTCACTCCCGGTCATAGCCCCGACAGCATATGTTTACTGGATAGGGAAAACAAGCTATTCTGGACCGGTGACAGCTTCTACCCTGCACCCATCTATGTCTATAAACCGACCACGAACCTCGATCAGTTTATCGAGAGTTTCGCGAAGATGACTGAGCTGATGCCTTACTATGATTGGGTTATGCCCAGCCACAATGAGCCTCGGATCGAGAAACATCTCATCAAAGAATGTTACGAGGCGGCGAAAAGCATCAAGGCGGATACAGCTGGTGAGTATACTGAGGGCGTCGCTGATGGTATTCCGGTTCACCGGTATGATTATGGGCGTTTCAGCTTGATTGTTCGGGCTGAGCGTTAATCTTCTATTTTTTCATACATTTTCTTGTATCGTTTGAATATTTTTTCTCTTAGCTGAGCTTCGATGTTGTGACGTTCTTCTCTGAGGCGTTTTTCCCGTTTTTTAAGTTGTTTTATCCTGTGTTTGAGTGTCTCCTCTTCCTCGTTTCTGTTGGTTACAGTCACTGCCACGGTTTGTTCTCGGTGAGACCTCTGTTAAACCTGATGTCACTGAGCATCAAGGGTTTTATCCCTATTCAGGCTATATTCAAATCATGTTGAAACAAGTAATCGATGTCATGGAGCTACTAGACGACGCCAATATAACAGGCGAAAAAGTAGCAACCTTACTAAAGGAACATGGCTTAACAGACATCACCATCAAGGAAATCAAAGGCGCAGAGGGAAGCACCGACTTCATCAAGATACGCATACCCGGTAAAAACGGTAAAACAAGGGGAGGAAAAGCACCAACCCTCGGAGTAATCGGAAGACTCGGGGGCATAGGCGCCCGCCCAGAACAGATTGGACTCGTCTCTGACTCTGATGGAGCAAGCACAGCCCTCAGTGTAGCCATGAAGCTGGCTGACATGCAGCGAAAAGGTGATCAACTACAGGGGGATGTGATCGTTGCGACGCATATTTGCCCTGATGCCCCAATTAAACCCCATGAGCCTGTGCCTTTCATGGGGAGTCCTGTTGATACGGTTACTATGAACAAGCATGAGGTTGATCTGGAGATGGACGCCCTCATCAGCATTGATACAACTAAGGGGAATAGGCTTGCTAACTGGAGGGGATTCGCCATAACTCCCACGGTCAAGGAGGGGTGGGTGCTGAAGGTGAGTAAAGACCTAGTAGACATCATGGAGTGGGTTACAGGGGAACTACCCAAAATATGCCCGATTACAACTCAGGACATTACCCCCTATGGCAACGGTTTGGATCACATCAACAGTATAATGCAGCCATGTATCGCCACAAACGTACCCGTTCTTGGTTTAGCGATTACTACGCAGGTGCCTGTACCGGGGTGTGGTACTGGTGCTAGTCATCCTACTGATATTGAGGCGGCTGGGAGATATGTGATCGAGGTTGCTAAGCAGTATGGTAAGGGGTTATGCTGCTTCTATGATGTTGATGAGTGGGAGATCATCCTAGAGAAATATGGTGCTCACAAGCATCTGCAAGCTTTGGGTTGAGAGGTTTATATCCCTCGTCACCATATAATTCATGAGCAAAATGTACAAAAAGATACTAGTAGCGTTTGATGGTTCAGAGGCAAGTAAACACGCCTTAGATCACGCTGTATCTATCGCTGATTTATCGAAAGCATCAGTCCACATCATATCCGTCGTACCAAAGGTAATGATGCCAGTCTTCCCAGACGAGGGATTCGGGGCAGCCCCAGTCACGGCAGCCCAAGACCTTGGAGACTACCAAGACAGGATGAAAACAATCTATGGTAAGAGCCTTGAGGAAGCCGAGGAAGACATCAAGGGCCACTTCCCTGATCTACAGGTAACAACCCAGCTTTTGGAAGGAAGACCTAGCAGTACCATCGTAGATGAGGCTGAAAATAACGATATGGACCTAATTGTCATCGGCAGCAGGGGTCTAGGCGGCATTACAGGCTGGATACTTGGCAGCACCAGTAGGCGTGTCGTTGAGAGCTGTACAAAACCCGTACTTATCATAAAGTAGCCCCCGTTTTTTTAGAGGGGAACCCTTTTCCTATGGATACACGTTTCTAGTTGATATGGAGCCGTTTGAAGCGCTAAGAGAAGCAGGACGCATCGCATCAAAGGTACGGGATACCACGCTTGCTGAGATAGAGCCCGGTATTAAGGTAGAGTATATCTGCGACCTAGTAAACCAAAGAGTGGCAGAAATGGGGGGAAAGATGGCTTTCCCATGCAACGTGGACATTGATCATGTTGCTGCGCACTATTGTGCGCCTATCAATGACAAGACTGTGATACCTGAGCGAAGCCTAGTGAAGCTTGATGTAGGTGTTCATGTTGACGGCTACATCGCAGATACAGCAAAGACTGTAAGTTTTGATCCTAGTTATGATTATCTTGTGGAGGCGGCTACTGCTGGTCTTGATGCAGCCATACAGACGATCAGACCCGGTGTCAGGGCAAATGAGATCGGAGCTGCAATCGAGGACGCAATAAGGAGCCATGGTGCCAAGCCTATTCGTAATCTTACTGGACATAAATTAGCTCGTTATGTGGTTCACGCAGGTAAGAGTATCCCTAACGTCAATGGTCATGATAGGCATCTCATCAATGAGGGTGATGTTTACGCCATTGAGCCCTTCGCTGTTCCCTCAACCGCTGATGGCTTGGTCACTGATGGTCCTCCAAGTAACATATACAGGATGCAGAAGCGACGCTCTGTTAAAGGCACCGCTAAGAAGATGCAGAAATATATTCAAGCCGAGTACAGGACTCTTCCTTTTGCATCCCGTTGGGTGATGAGAAAATTCAGTTCAGACAAAGGCGTAGAGGCTTTCCAAGAACTATTGTACGCAAAATCAATAATGAGCTACCCACAGCTTATCGAAAGTAGCCATGCAAAAGTAGCTCAGGCTGAACACAGCGTCATCGTAACAGAGGACGGCTGTGAAGTAACTACAGCCTAGTCTTTCTTCTCTTTAGGGTCCTTTCGGGCGTTGATCCGTGTTACGGTCATCATGCCCTCGCAACGGGTGCATGGTTCATCTTTCTTGAAGATATAGTCTCCTGGCTGGAATGCCCTTACTCTCTTGAGGTTGCATTGGGGGCACTCTAGGGTGGTAACTACTTCGACTTCTTTTGGTCCGTCCTGTGTTTTGGTTGCTGGCTTCGCTTTGAAGAATGTGAACCCTATGGCTACGAACCCTGAGACACCGATTAGTATGTACATGAACGCTGTTTCCATGTTGCCTTCACCATAATTAGTGAAACCCATGTAAAGGCTGGCAAGAGCAATGGCTCCAACTACAACCATGAGCGCTAGGGTCGTCCAGTTCTGGGTTGCTCCTGCTAGTGGTCCTACGTCGCTGTCTGCCATTATTGACCAACCCCCACTGTGTTTCCGATTCCAGCTACAATTATAGTATCGCCTTCCTCGCTATAATCAAGTATCAATCCTTTGACGCTGCTTACTGCTTTATCTGTGGCTTCCATGAGTTCCTCGACAAGCGGAGCTACAACGTGTTCCATGCCCTGCTTGATGGCAACCGCATATAGCGGTACATTGTTCTCTGTCGCTGCTTTCTCGATCTTGTACTTCTCTACTCCGGGTCCACCGATGGCTGCGCCGACTCCTTCAGCGATCTCGCCTACTTCTTCTCCCTCTAGTTTACCGGCTGCGTCTACCGTGATAAGCATCTTAACCTTGCCTTCCTCCCGGTTGACTAGGAAATCAATTGCGTCTCCTGGTTTACCTACGCTTCCCCCGGGTCCCTGTGCCTTGGTTACTATGACTCTTCTTCCCTCAAACTCGATCTCACCCGCCATCATCTCTGTGGCTACGAGTTTTGTGGGTGCGCCATTAAGTAGCTTGGATGCTACGATGGGTCCAACGCTGTCTCCGATGGGTATGCCGTCTCTGAATGCTTGAAGTGCTGCACTGTAGGCTTCGATTTGTTTGATGATCATGGGTAGGATCATGTGAATCTGCATGATGATGTAGATGTTCATGGTTTTCTTACCCATCAGGTAATAGTGTCTGATGATCTTGTAGAACTGATTCAAGACCAGACTCGCCTCAAGAAGGTTCTCAAGATTGTTTCTCTGAGATTCAGTGGCTTCTGGTGCCATTCGCACGACTTCTTGTTTGAACGTAAACTCTCTTACATTCATGATACTTCCTAGTTTTTGCACTACTCCAGCTGGGTCCATGCTCACTGGTTCTATCATGAAGTGTTCGATGAATCGTTCGACCTGTGGTGTGGGGTCTTGTTCGGGTTTACCATAGTCTTTGATGGCTTCAACGGCTACGTTTTTGCCCTTGTCCCGGTATCTCTTGATTTTTCGTAGGCTTACTTCGATTTGTCGAAGCATTGTCATGCCTTGGATCTTTTGAGCGTAGAATAGGTAGACAATAAACGCTAGACTGAACAATGTGTTCAGTATCATGCCTATCTCGCTGTCTTGTTGTTGAAGTACTTGTCCAAGCAGTTGGAACATTAAATTCACTGCTGTTCAAAACAGGGGAGCGGTTATAAAGTTTAGCTTATTTAAGCAAAATCCTTATTAGATAAACATAAGGCTTCAACAAGCCCATTTAGGCAACTTTTTTTAAACATGCACCGCGTCTCTTTTGAGGATGTTCCGTTACGCTATCAAACGAATAATACGCGGAAGAGGTATGTTTCTATCCCTCTTCTTAAGCGTCGCATTAGCCACCACATTATTTGCGGGTATACTTCAAGGAGCGGACGCTATTGGTGCTCGGAGCATTCAGCAGATATTCGAGTCAGCTCCTTACGACATCATTGATGAGGCGAGTGACAAGAACATCACTGATACCCGGATATTTGACGTCGAGAACGTTATGGGGGATATTGAGGGCGTAACGGCTATTGATCAATTTGTCTATGCCCCTGTTAATATCTGGGAGCCGGGCACAAATGTCACGGTTGAGGGCGTCTATCTGATCGCCATTCCCGATGATAGCGTCTTTTATGATCAACTCGTGGGCATCGACTTCCTTGAAAGAGGAAAGGTCTATTTTGACGTCAGCTCAGCTCTCACAGAGGAGTACATGGAAAATGGCTCCGTTGTTATAGACCTCAGTACCTATTTGTGGAAGAGCCCACCGGGGTTCGAGAACAGGCAATTCAAGATGCCTATACAGGACGCAATAGCGGTAGAGGACACTGCGTGGACATTATTTGTAGGGCGATACAGCAGTTATCTGACCGGTTTATTCAACAGAAATGATCCCAGCCAGAAACGCCCCAGCTATAACCTAATCCTCATGAGCACAGACACTTACATGGATATTCAAAACTCGATTTTCGCCGAGGAGCGACGACCAACTGATGACCAGCATGGTGTAGCTTTAATTAGTCTTGACCGGGATATGCTTGTTAACCCATGGGATATTCAGGGGAGTATAGATCGGGTTACTTTGATTCTTGAAGAGATCAACGCTAATGGCGCCGAGTACATGTATTTGCCGGAAAACTTCCTTGGGCAGATACTGGAGGCTATTGAGCAGAATCTTAACTCGATGAAGTCAAACACCATGGTGGTAAGTCTTCCCGTCTTCTTTACGGCGTGGTATCTTGGGACCACTATCGCTGAGGTGGTGTTTGGTCTCAGGCGTCGTGAGATCGGTTTACTGCTGACCCGAGGACTGAATCATAGACAGGTGTTGCAGATGCTTCTCTTTGAGGGCGTACTGGTATCTGTGCTAGCTTGGATATTGGGCATAGTTGCTGGAAGCCTTGTATTGCCACTGGTTATTCAGGGCGTTAATCCTATTGATATTCTCCTAGCGACCAACCCAGTAACGCTTGTAACCGTATTCGTGTTCAGCGCAGCCCTCTCATTATTCTCAATCTTCAGACCAGCCCAAAAAGCAGTCGAGATAAACATCGTAGACGCACTAAGAGAACACCTATCAGACGACGAGGAAGAAGAGGATCTACTTGGACCAATCATTGCCCTCCTTTTGGGTGTCTATAGGTTTGCGATGATCTATTTTGGTTTGAACGTGGACATGTTCCAGCCTAGCTCAACTAACCTGATTGTTACGTTGCTTTATTCGACTTGGTGGGGTTTTGACTATATTCTTAGCTTCATATCCTCGATCGTGTTCTTCTGGGGCTTTACGACTCTCTTCATCAAGGTGTTACCCCGTTATCAGAAGCTTCTCAGCAAGATATCTGAGATGATCGTAGGTGATGCCGCAAAGTTCTCAACACTGAGCTCAAGCAGGAACCTAAAGAAGACAGGAGCCACAATATTCATGGTAGCGTTAATCGTTAGCTACAGCATCACTGTTATCGGTAACGTGGCGTCCAGTGAGGACTTTATCAAGAGCGCAACTTATAGCTCAGTAGGCGCAGACGCCGCGATATGGCTTTTCGAGGGAGAAGACGCGGAGGGGGTCTTGGAGAAGGTTCTTGCTGTTGATGGCGTGGAAGCTGCCAGCATCGAGGTATTATTCACACCGGATACCAGTCTCGGCTCTATTCCAGTGAGGGGTATCGATCCATTGGCTTGGCGAGACTCAGCGTATATTCCAGAGGACTTTACGGATGATCTTACTATGTTTGACCGTATGGCGAGAATTGATGACGGAGCGATAATCGAACGAGGAGCAGCAGATGCACTTGGGTTAAGCGTAAATAACACAATGATTCTGAACACAGCCGCCAGAACTTACACTGTTCGTATAGTCGGTTTCTATGGCTGGGCTACTGGTGAAAACTATGTTCCAAGCAATCCCATGATGTACGTCAACAATATCTTCATGGAGCAGATCAAGGAACGATATATCGATCAGCGCAGAATAATCGTGAACCTTGAGCCCGATGTTAACCCGGAGACCATGCGTAATGTTCTAGGTGATGTGGACCTTGATGTTCAGCGCGTAGACATGACGGCGATAAACCTTGAGAACGCCTTGGATAACGTGATACTTAGCGGCTCCAAACAGGTACAAGTTTTAGGCACATACTTCGCGGGCTTGGTAGCATCAGTTGGAATAATCTTGATAGTATCAACAATGATCAGGAGCAGAAACAAGGAACTCACAATCATGAGCATCAGAGGCTTCAGTCCAAGACAGATGATGGTAACCCTGCTCGTGGAAAACCTTGGCATGGACTTGTTCGCTATTGCTTTGGGTCTGTTTGTGGGTATATTCACATTGTATGGAGTGGTTAATCTGCTAAATCAGGCGCTGGCTTTCATATTCAGATACAAGGTAGTGTTCACCAATATGGTGATACTGCAGATGGGGTTAATCATAGGGCTAATAATAGTGTCCACCATTGTTCCCATCGTGGTGGCTGTAAACAGGATCGCGGCTGAGCCGGATCTAAAACTGGAGGAATAAAAATGAGTACAAGAAACGCGGTCATCGTAAGGGACCTGATAAAGATATACAAGATCGGTCAGATCGAAGTCCAAGCCCTCCGAGGCTTGAACGTCAACGTACGCAAAGGCGAGATGATAAGCATCATAGGACCAAGCGGAAGCGGAAAAACCACGCTACTAAACGTTATTGGTGGCTTAGACAAGGCAAGTGCAGGCAGTGTCAAGGTATTCGATACCGACCTAACCAATCTATCCACAGGGGACCTTGTTAATTTCAGACGCGAGACCGTGGGGCATGTCTTCCAGAACATGAACCTCATTCCAACTCTTACTGCAGCTGAGAACATTGAGTTGCCAATGGCGGCTCTTGGAATCAAGGCTGATGAACGTAAGAAACGCATCGAGGAGCTACTGAATGTTGTTGGACTACTTGACAGAGCAGATCATAAACCCGGTGAGCTAAGCGGCGGTGAACAACAGCGTATCGCCTTAGCAGCAGCACTTGCTAATGGTCCTCCGCTTATTCTTGCAGACGAGCCCACAGGTGAACTGGATACAGAGAATGCTCGAGTAGTAGTGGAGTATCTCCGTAAGATCAATAAGGAGCTTGAGAAAACCGTCATCATGGTTACCCACGACCCAAACATCGCGCGTATCAGCGATAGGATACTCAGAATACATGACGGAGTAGTACAAGCAGACGTTGCATCACTAGGTGACTCAGAGGCGCCAACAGCAGACTACACAAAGTTACTGCAGTCGCGTATCAGTGAGATCGAGATCGAGCTTCTAGGCTTGGATAGTCGGTTTAAGCAGGGTATTATCACTGGTGATGAGTACGTGAAACAGCAAACAGGTCTTAAGAACACTGTTGATGTTCTCCGTGAGGAGCTACACCGTATGGGTGTAGTCAATTAATCTTTGACAAATCTTTTTGACAAATTTTTTTGTTAAAAATAGTTAAAACTAAGCTGCTTGTCCATTGTATCACCGATAACGGTGAAAAAATGATTATAAGAACACAAAACATCCTAGCATTCGCTGCTAGAAACCTGAGTTACGGCGGAGTCGCCCTAATTATTACAGCTGCGTATATCGTTTACGTCCAACCAAACTACATCAATGTCTTCCTAGCCCCATATACAGGAAACCCTATACAACTAGGTGGGGTTTTGGTGTTAGTTGGTGGATTAGTATCTGCTTTTGGATTTGTTTTGAAGAATCTATTGAAAAATTGAGGGTTTTTCCCCTTTTTTATAAATTAGTTTTTATTTTTGTAGTTGCCTATGAGTCGCCATTCTAGCCATTCCCATATCCATAGGATTCGCTCTGGATCGTTTTTCCTTGACTTATCCGTTATGAAGATTAATCCAATTGATAAGAGTGCAAAGAATCCTGTGAATACTGCTAAAACAGAGTCTCTCTGAACATAGGCGAAATATGCCATTAGTCCAGTTATGGCTATCATGATGGATGAGAAGACGTAGAAGCCAGTGTCCAGTCGCTTCTTTATCGCTTTAAGTCAAGTCTCTTACTGCGTTTCGTGTTTACGGTCTCAAGTAGGTTCAGATCAACATCCTTGTTGATGAACTCGATAGTAGCTACAGCCTTCTCACCGATCTTGTTCAACCTGTATAGACGGTCCTCGCCTCTGTCTAGAAATTCTTCCAGCTCTCCGAGGTGATAGTTCAGTCTTCCCGTTGAAAGCTCTGTTTCACCGAGGATGCCTGTGTAGTTGACGCCTTCAGGGTAGCTTGCGATTATCTTGAGTATGTTTTTCCTTTCCTGATGCCCAAGCGCCTTGATAATAATGTCATCCAGTTCAGATGAAGTATTCTTCACCATTCTTCAACAGAATACCCCTATTCTCGATGTGTTTAACACTTTTTGAACCCAGAAACTTGACAACGTTTCTTGTCAAGAAACCCGGCGAAAAACAGCTTAATGACACAGTTTTTTGCGTTTAAAACCCGTTAAGGTGACGATTTTTTACATATATCAGGCATCAATCTGGGCTGTTTTGGAGCTTGTTTAAGCTGTATTAGCCCTATTTTGACTGGGATTGGGGTACCCCCCCCTCCCCCCTACTTGAAGAGGCTTTCTCTGACTGATAGGCTGAATTTGCTGAACTGGTATCTTCGTATCATAGTGTCGTAGTTGGTTGCCACTGAACGCCTACTGGTGTAATCAGTAATGGAGCCATCCTTGATGCCTTTTGCGGCCTCATACATTTCCCGCATCTGCTCTGGTTCAACGAGAGGCTCGTTATGTGCGGGCATCAAATAGTCATATTCTGGCATGAGATCAACAAGCCGTTTACAGCTTTTGATAAAATCATCATGGTTTCCACCCGGTAGGTAGCTGGTGACGCCTCCTGTGTAGTAGATGTCACCTGTGTATAGGTAACGGGCTTCCCTGTCGAGTAAACAGATGTGGTCGTTGTGGGTGTGTGTGAGCAGTAGGAAGTATGGTTTGTCTGTGAGTTCCATGACAAGCCTGTCCAGTCTACCTATTCCTGTGCCTCCATCGATAACTGCTGCGCGTTCCTCGCCTATCACCAGATATATGAGGGCTTCATCGTATTGGCCCTCCTCTTCTCTCAACGATACTATCGAACCTCACACCCTTCTCTATAATATCGGCAATAGTTTTGCTGACGTTCTTAATATCTCCAAGCAATCCCTCTCAGAGAATCGG
>Ga0180301_10003204_pt1 | contig 12812 bp, 10 predicted proteins | sample GuaBasSediGuay16_FD_121797 | JGI IMG/M metagenome (GOLD analysis project Ga0180301, IMG submission 121797) | Subseafloor sediment microbial communities from Guaymas Basin, Gulf of California, Mexico - Guay16, Core 4569-2, 12-15 cm | ecosystem: Environmental > Aquatic > Marine > Hydrothermal...
GCGCTCCAGGTAGCGGTAACGGCCATTCCGAGGGATCTCGAGGAGGCCTCCTACGTAGTGGGTGCACGAGACCGGGATACGCTCATACGGGTGGTAGCACCGCTTGCCGTAGGGGCCTCTACCCCCCTAATAGTATTCGCATCTATACACCTAGTAACAGAGGTCAGCACGTCTATAACGATAGGCGCCCTGGGCCCCACCATGGGATGGGGGAGCACGGCTCCCGTGAGCTACGTGGTTTTTAGGGACATAACGATCTCAAGCCTTCTCTACGTAGGTGCTGCAGTAATAGAGGTGTTTCTATCCATAGCGGTTACCTTAGTAGCGCTACTCGCCGTACTAAAGCTTGCCAATATCCGATGGGGGTAGAACGCTACCGCATCCCGTATACCAAGAGCTCATCCTCGGGGATGCGGATCGCGATCCTCTCCTCTAAGGCTGCATCACCGCTCCTCGGGGGTAGATGTATCCTCCAGCGACCTAGAGGGGTCTCCACCTCCGCCTCCACTACGCTACCTAGGTAGTGTGTAGCTACCACCCTTCCAATGAATGTGTTGGGCTCTGCAGCGCTGCTTACACCGCGTCTCACCTCTACCGAGTGGGGTCTGAATACAGCTACCACCCTAGCTCCCTGAACCACTGGAGGCTCCCCTACGGCCACTCCCCTAAGGGTAACCCCCGAAACCTCGATAACCACCTTATCGCCACTAACGCTTTCTACAACGCCTTCAAGGACGTTGCACTTGCCTAGGAAGAGTGCCACCTCTAGTGATGCAGGCCTCTTAACAACCTCATAGGGTCTACCCACCTGCACCAGCTTGCCATTAAGCAAAATACCGATCCTGTCTGAGAGATAAAACGCCTCCTCCTGATCGTGGGTTACGTACACAGTTGTAACCCCTAAATCCTTGAGAAGCCTCCTGAGCTCCTCACGCATATCTATCCTTAGCCTAGTATCTAGGTTGCTTAGGGGTTCATCAAGTAGTAGTATCCTCGGCTGGACAACAAGGGCTCTAGCTAGTGCAACCCTCTGCTGCTGACCCCCAGAGAGCTGAGCTGGGTACCTATTCTCCAACCCCCTAAGCCTGACAAGCTCTAGAACCTCTGCAACCCTCCTCCTAACCTCAGCCTCAGGCACCTCCCTTACCCTAAGCCCGTAGGCAATATTGTCGAACACTGTCATGTGGGGCCAGAGGGCGTAGTTCTGGAACACCATGGAGACCCCGCGCATATGAGGAGGTACGCGCGTGACATCAACACCATCTATGATAACAGCACCCGAATCGGGCTCCTCAAGACCTGCTATTATTCTCAGAAGAGTTGTCTTACCGCTGCCTGAAGGCCCTAGAAATGTGAAGAACTCCCCACGCTCTATATCGACGCTTACACCCCTTAGCACCTCGTGACCGTTGAACGATTTGTGTATAGCCACCAGCCTTAGCGACAACGCGATCTACCGCAGATACGTGTAGAGGTAGAATATCGGTGTTTTGGTGGGCCCGCGGGGATTTGAACCCCGGACCTCCGCCTCGTCAGGGCGGCGTCCTAACCAGGCTAGACGACGGGCCCACCAGCCATAACACTCTCTATACGCGCCCCGTTTAAAGCTTCTTCTACATATGCTCTACTTAGGCAGAGCCCCTTCTCAACTGTTTGAACTGCTTCGCTATCTCTATGCCGGTGCTGCTCCCGATAACATCGGCCCCGAGCAGTATCAGCAGAACCGCCTTTACAGCGGTCCTCACACCCCCAGCTGCCTTTATGCCTAGGTCACGCCTCGTGGCTCTCCTCACCGAGTCCATGATGACTATGTCGTAGGGATCCACGCCTCTACCAACGAACCCCGTACTCGACTTGACGAAGTCTGCCCCCGATTCGGCAACTATAGCGGTAGCCCTCCTCACCTGTTCGGGGCTGAGAACCCCTGCCTCTATTATGAGCTTGATCTTCATGCCTAAGCTATGCGCCTCATTAACCAGGGCCTCCGCCTCGCGCTTAACGTAGTCCCAGCGACCCATCCTAAGCATTGGTATGGCGAGCACAGCATCAACCTCATCAGCCCCCTGCTCTGCGGCGAACCTGATCTCTGCGATCTTGGCATCCGTAGCGCTGTAGCCATTTGGGAAGCCGGCGACTGTGCATATACGCGTCCTGCTGATCGACTTAGCAATCTTCACGAATAGCGGGGGCACAACGAGGCATCTGAAGCCGTAGGGATCACTACGCTCTATAAAAGAGGTCACGTCACTCTCGGTAGCTGTAGGGCTTAACAGGGTCTGGTCGATCCGCGGAGCTATATCTCCTAGTTCGTTAACAGTCCTACCTATGATCTCAGTTACGCGCCTCTTACCCAATGAAGTCACCTGTCTTCAGCTTCGTTGGGAGGTAGACATCCATCAGGAACTTGAGCCCCTTGCCCGTAAGAGCCTCGATCTCGAGCTTGCTCTGCTTGCGCAGAAATATACCGATCTCCTTCTTCCACTTAGGGGTCTGGAACCACTTGTAGTTCATGAGCTCCTTAGCCCTCTTGATATCGGTCTTCTTAGCCTTTATGATGAAGTTCCTCCGCTCAGCCTCGGTGAGGTAGGGCTTCTTACCCGTCTCAGGATCGCCGAATATGTCGGTCATACTAACACCTATGAACTTAGCGTTAGGGGTCGCGAGCCTCTCAGACTCGTAGGACAGAGTTATCGAGCCTATCCTAAACACGCTGTATATGTACCACCCATAGGGATCAGCGTCTGTTAGTATGTAGACCGGGAGCCCGAGCTCCTCGTTTAACCTACGTACAAACCTCCGCGTCGCTCTATCCGGCTGACCAGCGCTCGTTATCAGTATCGCGCGATACTTCTTCCAGAACCCTGCTCGGTGAAGCTGCTGAAACACGGCATCCTTCTCCACAACCAGTACGAACTCGGCGTTCACATCTATGAACTCTATGAGGTCTGGTGTGGGCTCGATCGCATAGGCGCCGTGGCCCATCTTGCTAAGGTCTATCACATCATCACCGCTCCTGATCCTCATATCGCCAACGACCTTCCCTTTCTCCTTGCTTAGTATCAGCATGTCCTCGCGTAGCAGCCCCGTGTATACCTCCACATCCCTTAGGACAGAGTCGCTCTCCTGCTGCTCATCCCACGTATTCTCCTCACGTATCCTACCCCTGTGATCCCTGTACCTTATGGTGTGCTTGCCACGGTAGTAGAGGTCTCGGATCGTCGGGTACTCGTTGTTTATCAGGGCCTCGAATATTATCGATGCCATGAGCACTGTCTGCATGAACTTCCTAGCCTCGCGCATATCTAGGAAACTCCTCTCGAACTTATCGGGGCCCAGGAGCAGCAGCATACGCTCATCATCGAAGATAGTATTGCTTAGAGTTCTCTTCGGTATTACTAGGCGCGGCTCCTCGCCACGCATAATCGCCTCTATAACCTCTAGGAACCTCTTCCGCAGTATCTCGGCAGCCCTATGCCTAGCCTTTATATCAACGGTTGATAGGGGGGCTGACATGGGCCATCACCCCTACTCAACGGATATAACCACATCGCGCGGCGATTTTATCGAGGGCGCGACGCCTACCTTAGACTTCACGATCTCGAATAGCCTGGCCTCCAGCTCCTCAGACGGTATCTTAGGCTCGCTTGCACGTGTGAATACCGAGAGGCTCCTAGCGATATCCGGTATGTACTTTATTATCGTTACGACCCTCCTCGCCATCTCCTCCTCCCTCTTCTTGCGTGCTAGGTAGCTCTTCAGAGACCTAGCTACCTGACGAACACCGTTCTCGATCTCCTGCTCTATGACGGGTACATCGGCTATGCTCTCCTTTCCAACGCCCTTGTAGGGGATCTTCGTGCTACAGATGTGTACAAGCACCGCTAGTGGGGCTGGGAACTGTATGCCGTAGTACCCCCAGTCGATGTTCTCCGAAACAACCTTCCACGCAACATCGCTCCTCTCATCGTATAGGAGGGGGATCTTATTTGCGAAGCGGAGGAGTATAGGGCTGTCTGAGGGCTGTATAGCACCTCCGTACGCGATCCCCACCTCTACTATGAATGCGTGGCCTCCGTAGACCGCAGGCTTTCGCGTTACCGCATCTACAAACTCGGGCTTCAGTATGGCCGACAGCCCTATCTTTATGATCTCAGACCCTATGGGCGAGAGGTGGTCAGCCCTTGGGGGCCTGAAATCCTTGTAGCTCCTAAGCGCCTCAGCCAGCCTCTCGATGTCCTTGCGCGTCAGCGATGCTAGACTCCTGGAAGGATCGAGACCTATGCTTCTTAAGAAGCGCCCGGCCGTTACCTTCCCAATACCCTGGAACTCCTTCTCTAGAAACTCCTGGAGCGTAGAGGCATCACTACTCTTTATCATGAGCTTCAGCATCTCCAGATCGATGCCGTGGGGATGGGGCTTTGTTTCCCGCGGAGGAGGCGGGATCTTCGTTGTTACGCGCCTATAGATGCGGACTCTCCCCTCAGGATCCTTGAAGTATATGTTTGCGTATGGCGTTATTATGGCGGTGCGTTGTATGTATTCGAGGATCTTCGATTTCGAGCGGCCCCAGTCACCCTCAACAGCAACCTTTACGTATGTTCCGTGCCAGTCGCTCTCCTTCCTCCAAGAGGCGCGGTAGAGCACTATGGGCTTGTTCTCCCTAACGTCGATCAGCAGCTTGAACGCATAGATGCGGCGTGAGTTTATGGGTGACGTGACAACCTCTATGGGCTCACCAACGGTTATCTGGCTGTAGAGAACAACCATCTTTGCGCCTAGACCAAACATACCCCGGGTCTGTCTAAGCACGTACTTAGAGCTAAAGAGCACCCTTCCAAAGGCATCGGGCACGTACTGCGGGGGTATGCCTATGCCGTTGTCCTTGACGGAGACCCGGTACACTATTGGCTTGTTGGGATCACGCTCGATAACGACCTGTATATCCGGCAGGATCCCATGGGCGTCTGTAGCGTCTAGGGCGTTCTCAACAAGCTCTCTAACGGTCTGGTAGAGCGCCCGGGCTGGATTTGAGAAGCCGGCGATCTCTTTGTTGCGGTAGAAGAACTCAGCAGGGCTTATACTACGGAACTTCTCCGCGGTCTTCGACATCGCTGGCGTCACCCCCTTCTGAGGGTAGTGCTTATATCTATGCCCACCTTATAAGGTGGTACACCTTGCATGTATGAGATCACGTGTATACATACACAGCTTCCATTACGCTATGCCGTATATGCATAACCTGCACGGTATTATAAGCGTTAATAACAGTGCTTGTATTTAGAGAATAGCTGCGGCTATTATGGGGAGCACTAGCGTTGCATCTGCGAAGAGGTAAACCTTCTGAGCCCTCTTCTTGATCTTCCCCCAGGTTATGGCCTCTCGTGGATGGGCTCCGCTTAGGGAACCGTCCCATTCAACAGCTGTCGTTATGTAGACCGCGTAGTCTAGACCCTCACTAAACTGGGCCCACCAGATCGCGTGGTGCTTGCTTATGCCGCCTCCTACGATGAGGGCCCCCAAGCTCTTTGACCTAAAGACAAGGTCCGCTAGCTCCTGCTCATCCTTGAAGAGGTCTATCTCTAGCCCACGGGTTCTCGAGTAAGTGAAGAGCGCTGTTCCGAAAGCGCCATCTATGTACCCCGGAACGTAGACAGGGACTCTCCTCTCCGCAGCAGCTCTGAGGAAGGAGTTCTGATCCTTGATCCTCTTGCCGAACTCCTCCAGGAGTTCGCGTATACCCCATCTCTTCTTAGTAGCTGTAACCTCGTCGAGTACGCGGTACACAACCTTCTCTATCAGCGGGCCGTAGCTCTCCAGGGGTATGTATACGTTGCCTAATCTGTGAAACCCCTTCTCATAGAGCTCGGCATCATTAGCCTCAAAGAACCCTTTTAGGTACCTACCCCCGTGGGCACGTGCGAGATCGTGATCGATGGCGCCGCATGTGGTTATCACCACGTTGAAGAAGCCGCTCTCTATAAGCTGAGTAATTATCCCGCGGATGCCCGTGGCAACTATATTGGCTGTAAACGTCAGTATCCTCAGATCTGCATTCTTACGCATGTCCTTCAGGATCTCTACGGCACGCGCTAGGTGACCCGCCATAAAGCCGTGTATGCTGTTGTAGGCCTCCACAAGCTCCTCAATACTCATGTTCCTAGAGACCCTTACGTCTTTCAGAGGCTCAAGCTCCTCCATCTACGGCACCGAGAGCACCTCTACAGGATAGCTATTTAATGCAGGGGCCCTGCCCGCTGAAGGAGTTGCGTAGGTCGTCCAGGGGTACCACAACCTGCTTCCACTGTGCTAAGCAGCGCACCACAGCTACACCCCTAGATGCCTCACGCTTCCCAATAACTATCGCGTAGTCCATCCCTGTGCGCTCGGCATAGCTGAGCCAGCGGGAGAGCCTAGATGGAGAGTCCAGCTCTATCGTAATGCTCAGCATCTCGCGCAGCTCCCCTGCAACGCGGTACCCAAGACTAAGGAGGTCAGGGGATAGTAGGAGTAGGAGTGCCCGTGGACGGGGCGAGAACCTCTCGAGCACATTATTTCCAAGCTGCTTTTTGAGTGCGAGGAGCGTTCTCTCAATACCTATGGCGAAGCCCGTTGAAGGCTCAGGAGCCCCTCCGTAAACAGCCGTTAACCCATCGTAACGACCGCCACCAGCAATGCTTATTCCTAGACCCGGTGCCTCGACCTCGAATATCACACCGGTATAGTATGCGAGCCCCCTAGCAAACCCTGGGTCCAATACAAAGTTTAGCCCTAGGCTACGGAGGTCTTCGCCGAAGGACGCGAGCTCTGCAAGCCCCTGCGCAACATCCTCCCAGCCATCCTCAGAGAGCTCCTCAGCAAGCCTCCTAACCCGTTCGGGATCGCTGGTCCTCCCAATAGACACCAACGTCTTCAGAACCTCAGCCTCCCTAACGCCCCCTCGCCTCCTAAGGATCTCCTCAGCTTCGCCAACCATCCCCTTATCAACGAGGTGCAGAACCCTATCCACCTCCTCATCGCTTAGACCTGCCCTCCTACACAGGGCCCTTATAGGGGTCATGTGCCCAAGCTTGAACCTATAGTCCTTGAGCCCTATGGAGCGATAGTAGTCGTTCAGAAGCATGAGCAGCTCTAGGTCATGGTGTCTTGAGCCTCCTCCTATCAGCTCCACTCCTGCCTGTAGGAACTCGCGGTATCGGCCGAACTGGGGCTCATCGTACCTAAAGACGTTGGCTATGTAGAAGAGGCGTATAGGCTTAGGCTGTGCGCGGAGGAGGCGGAGGTACACCCTCATTACGCTGGGCGTTACCTCAGGTCTTAGCGCAACTTCCCGACCCGCCTTATCCTTGAACACGTACATGGATCTCCTAATCTCCTCACCTGACTTCAGCGAGAACAGCTGGAAGCGCTCGATGGTAGGTGTAAGGATCTCTCGGTAGCCGTACGACCTAGCAACCTCCCTGAACCTGTTGCACAGCCACGTAATAGCCTCGCTCTCCGGCGGTAGAACGTCCCTCATACCCCTTACAGGTTCAAGAGGTAGCCTCATAGCCAGGCCACACCCTCTCGATGGGTTTGAACGATATCTTGCTAACCTCGTAGTAGGTTATATCCCCATACATATCTACCACCGCGATCATGGGCTCGAAGCCCCTGCTGATAGCCCTCCTAACGAACTCAACTATATCCGTTGAGGGAACCATGGTGTTCTCCTCAAGAACGAGCATCTCTATGACCTTATCGCCGTGCTCAACATAGAGCATTCGTGGTGTGTGGCTTAGCCTAACCCTCTTCCCCTTGCGCCGGAGGTCCGTATACACGACGAACAGTATCCACAGGTTGTCATCCCTGATAATCTTAAACATGTCCTCTAAGCTCAACTCTCTACCCGACTCCTCCCTAAGCCTGAGCTTGCCTATGTAGAGCAGGTAGGCAGCCTCTACCGGGTGAAGCTCTCTAACACCTTCGGCTGTTAGGCGCCCTTCTCTAAGCCTATCACCACCCTTAACGACAACGACCTTGCCATCCCCTCTTACCATCGCCTCGATGCTCATAGCCCTACCCGTAGCCACTGTGATCGGTTAGGCATAAATCTGGTTTCACCATCACGTCTCGTAGGTGGGTTAGTGTGAGATACAAGCTCACGATCAGACCCCTGGAGTGGGTGAACGGTAGGGTCAAGTGGTTGGACGTAACTAGGCTCCCCTTTGAGGAGGTGTACAAGGAGTCCTCAAGCTACGAGGATGTGGCTAGGGCCATAGAGAGGATGGAGATACGAGGAGCACCTGCTATAGGGGTGGCAGCGGCTCTAGCCATAGCGGCTGCTGTATACAACGCCGCGGCTGACTCTGTTGATAAGCTGCGTGAGCTTGCGCGTAGGGCGGCTGAGAGACTCAGGAGGACCAGGCCTACAGCAGTGAACCTGTTCTGGGCTATCAACAGGATGCTGAGGGTAGTGGACTCCGCTACTTCAGACCCTGAGGAGTTTAGGAGGAGGGTGGTGGACGAGGCGCTCTCGATAATGAGGGAGGATATAGAAGCCAATATGAGGATGGGTGAACTGGGCTCGAAGCTCATAGACGATGGAGATGTTATCCTAACGCACTGCAATACAGGCGCATTGGCTACGGCAGGGTTCGGCACCGCCCTAGGTGTGATAAGGGCTGCGTGGTATGAGGGGAAGAAGATCAGGGTTATCGCCACTGAGACAAGGCCCGTTCTGCAAGGAGCTAGGCTGACGGTCTGGGAACTTGCTAAGGAGGGCATACCCGTTACGCTGATAACGGATAACATGGTGGGCCACGTCATGAGTGGGGGGATTGTGAGTAAGGTTTTCGTGGGTGCCGATAGGATCCTGGGCACGGGGCACGTGATAAACAAGATCGGGACGTACATGATCGCGATAGCCGCGCAGAGGCACAGGGTACCATTCTACGTAGTGGCACCTACATCTACTATAGACCTGGAGACTCCGGTAGACTCGGTTGTGATCGAGGAGCGCAGCCCTGAGGAGGTCCGCACGGTGATGGGTAGGCCCATAACGCTCCCAGATGTTGACGTCATGAACCCTGCGTTCGACATAACGCCGCCGGAGCTGGTCACAGCCATAGTGACCGAGAAGGGCGTTATCTACCCACCCTATAGGGAGAACATAGCAAAGGTTGTTAAAGGGTAGACCTCAGCCAAAGGGGCCCCGTCATCGACCAGGAGGGTCTGCTAGGCCTGCGTAGTCATCATCGGTCATAGGGGTGCGCATATCCTTAGGTAAGGACAGTGCCTACACCCTATAGCACCGGGGTCCACGGTACCCTCGGTAGCAACCTCTTCTCCCCGCCCTATCACCTCTTCCCCTGCTAGGTGCTCAAGCACCACGCTCTTAGGGCTGTGTGCGCTCACCTCTGAAGGTCTGAAGGCATAGATCGAGTAGTGCAGGTCCGAACCCTTGAGCTCGTTATCTGAAAGGTAGCTCGTTAAACGCTTAAGCAGGTTCTCCGCCTCCATAACCACGTACCTGTCCCTTAGCGCAGTAGGTGATAGAATTACTGTTAGCACTACCTGTCTCGCCTTCTTGAAGAAGTCGCGTGTTCGCGCCAGCGCCCTACATACCACGACTGACTTGTAGAGCTTAGCGGTGTTCATACTCTTGAACTTGAAGCCCCTCTCCCGCAGTACGCGAAAAGAGCTCTGCGCATCGTTGGGCACCGATAGGAGCAGCCTTAGACTCTCGCTTGCAACACCTTTAGATATCGAGAGGGGTATCAGCCTAGTAATCGCGACCCCTGCTACGAACACCTCCAGTTCATCGTTATAAGCAGCTATATCAACGAAACCTCGCCCCTGCAGAAATACGTGCTCAAGCTTAGCACCTGCAGATAGTAGGTCGGAGCGTGAGTAAGTTAGCAGAAACTCGGGGGGTTTACCCAGGAAGAGTATATAGCCCCTTCTCTTAAGAGCTACCATAAACAGCATTGAGATGTTGCGCTCATCACACCAATACCTAGCCAATACAGCCTCCCCAGAGAGTGTGGATGACTCGTCGAGAACTCGGCCTGGTGGAGCCGGGGCCGGGATTCGAACCCGGGAACAAACGGGTATCTACGGGCGGGAACCCCTTACCTCACTGCAGCCCGCCGCCTTAGACCTCTCGGCCACCCCGGCTCCATTGATATGCTAGGGGTTTATTGGGGGTATTAAGCCTCTCGCCTCTCCCTGTTCTTAACGCATAAAAACCGGGTCCGTTAGACCTTTGGTGGAGGTGGGCCCGTCGTCTAGCCTGGTTAGGACGCCGCCCTTACGAGGCGGAGGTCCGGGGTTCAAATCCCCGCGGGCCCACCAATGCTCATCCCCCTCTCACCATTCTCAAAGAAGCACCTCATACCTGGAAGCTTTTCATTCTGCGGCACTAGGTGGTCGTCTCCTCTCGCTGGGGTCTCTCTTTGGATATGCAGTACAACTGGCGATTATTTTCCACTACTGTAAGACTTATCAGTGTACATTAGGACGCTGCCCTTACGAGGAGGTCCGGTTTCGGACCAGAGCTTACGTGGGACGAGAAGTTTTGTAAATAAGGCTTCGCTGTTGCTCTAGCAGTTTACTGAAGACTGAAGTATGAGGTATAAAGATTGATATGGATCAGTGAGGCGCAGCCTCTGGTTGCCAGAGCTACATTATGTTGTCATCGTCCATGACGTCTTGTGCCCAGCATACATACTTTATCAATCCTCTCTTAGATACGCCCTTGAAGCAGTATATTATCCTATCGCCAAGGTCAGCTGTTAGTATGGGCTCTTCCGAGAATACGCTGCTCCACACACCCTTGTACTTCTTGTGGCGCTGCTGGGATGCCAACGCTCTCAGCCGCACCAATATCTACTTCACAACCTTTATCAAAAGCCTTACTCTCGGGATACGGTTTTCGAACTGGTATCTAGGTGTTCTAACACGCTTCAGCAATGGCTATGCTTATTTAGTTAGCTTGTTATAGTTTCTAGGGTGTTCTCTGCTTTGAAGGGGTGGTGGGGCCGGGTACTACGCGTTGACCTATCAACGGAAGAGGTAAGGGTGCAGCAGCTAGATAGGGATGTGCTGAAGAGATTCATGGGGGGTAGGGGGCTAGCTGCTTGGTTCTTGTGGAATGAGCTTGAGCGTGGTGTGGATCCTCTATCACCAGCAAACAAGCTCATCCTAGCTGTAGGGCCTCTCACAGGGCTTCCAGGGCCTAGCACGGGTAAGATGGTTGTTGCTGCGAAGAGCCCTCTCACGGGCGGTTACGGCGATGGGAACATAGGAACTCAAGCAGCTGTCAACCTTAAGAAGGCGGGGTTTGATGCTGTGGTCATCGAGGGTCGGGCGAAGAAGCCTTCGTACTTATACATAGAGGATGGGAAGGCCTACGTACTCAGCGCTGATGGGCTGTGGGGCAAGACTACCTTTGAGGCGGAGAGGATCCTCAAGGAGGTTCACGGCAGGGATAGCGGTGTACTCGTCATAGGGCCTGCTGGCGAGAATGGGGTGCTCTATGCAACTATCATATCGCAGGAGGGGCGCTCGGGTGGTAGGCCAGGTATAGGAGCTGTTATGGGTTCGAAGAATCTGAAGGCAATCGTTATCCGGGGTAGCAAGGAGGTTGAGGTAGCTGATCGCCGGGCACTCTTCAGGGCCGCAGCTGAGGCCCTCAGCGCTGTTAGGTCTAAGCCGGGCTACGGCTTCTGGACCAGGCAGGGCACCATGGCTACTATAGAGTGGGCTCAGACGGCCTCAGTGCTACCCACCTACAACTTCAGGGAGGGGGTCTTCGATCTCTACAGGCTTATAGACGGCTATAGCATGGAGGCAGCGAAGGTTGAACTAAGGAGCTGCCCTAACTGTAACATGCCCTGTGGAAACGTTGTTCTGGATGCTGAGGGGGTTAAGTCAGAGCTCGACTACGAGAACGTCGCTATGCTAGGCTCTAACATAGGGCTTGCACACCTAGGGCAGGTTGCGGTGCTCAATAGGCTCGCTGACGAGCTAGGGATGGACACGATATCCCTGGGCAACTCCATAGGGTTCCTCCTCGAGGCGTCTGAGAAGAAGCTCATAGACGAACGTGTTGCGTGGGGGGACTTTAAGGCGTTCGGGCAGCTCGTTGTGGACACTGCTTACAGGCGTGGTCTAGGGGGGCTGGTGGCTCTAGGCACTAAGAGGATGGCTCAGAAGCTCGGCAAGGGCTCAGAGGCGTGGGCCATGAATGTCACGGGGTTGGAGATCTCTGCCTACGACTGCCACGCAGCTCCCGCAATGGCCTTGGCCTACGGCACGTCCCCTATAGGGGCCCATCACAAGGATGCGTGGGTAATATCGTGGGAGGTGCGGACGGATAGGTTCGGCTATGGCGAGGAGAAGCCCCGCAAGGTTATCGAGCTTCAGAGGATTAGGGGAGGGATATTTGAGTCCCTAGTAGCGTGCAGGCTGCCGTGGGTTGAGCTAGGGCTTGATCTAGAGCACTACCTTAAGCTGCTGAAGGCGGTTACGGGCTATAGCTACACGCTAGAGGAGCTGCACGAGCTAGGCGACAGGGTTTATGCGCTCATCAGGGCGTTCTGGGTACGTGAGTATGCAGAGGCGTGGAGCATGGAGATGGATATGCCTCCGAGGCGCTGGTTCGAAGAGCCTATAACCAAAGGCCCCTTGAAGGGGGCTAGGCTAGATAGGGATAGGTTCGTGGCAATGCTGAGAACCTACTACCGCCTTAGGGGGTGGGACGAGAGGGGGATTCCACGGAGGTCAACTCTTGAGAAGCTGGGGCTGGGAGGCGTAGCTGCGGAGCTTGAGAA
>Ga0180301_10003206_pt1 | contig 12808 bp, 11 predicted proteins | sample GuaBasSediGuay16_FD_121797 | JGI IMG/M metagenome (GOLD analysis project Ga0180301, IMG submission 121797) | Subseafloor sediment microbial communities from Guaymas Basin, Gulf of California, Mexico - Guay16, Core 4569-2, 12-15 cm | ecosystem: Environmental > Aquatic > Marine > Hydrothermal...
CTTGCAAGGCATATAACTAATTTCATTAATACAGCTGAAGAGGCTATGAGAATGATTGATGAAGTTGGAAGTCCTAATTTTAAGTTGATACTTGATGTATACAGTATGTGTGATGAACCTAAGCCTATAGATGAAGTGATACGTAGTGCAAAGGGATATCTGGCTCATTTCCATGCGAATGATGCTAATAGGCTAGGACCAGGATTTGGAAGTGTGGATTATAATAGAGTTGTCAAAGCTTTGATGGATATAGACTATTCAGGTTATGTATCCGTAGAGGTGTTTGATTTCACTCCGGGACCAGAATTTATAGCTGAAAAAAGTTTAGAAAATCTACGTAAATTCTTTAAGAGGGGATGAATAGTGGCGAAATATCTATTAGAGGTATTAGCAGGGCATCATGATAGAGATAAATGCCCTGTAGAAGTTGACATAAAGGTTCCTAAAGAGTTACTTGAGAAAAAATTCTCCATAAGCTTAACTGAAGAAGAGAGTGGAAAATCTGTCCCGGCACAGTATGAAATCATAGAGGGGACAGTACATCTAGCATGGATTGTTAATGGACTTAAAGCAGGTGCTTCTAAAAAGTATATCCTTAATATAAGTAATGGAAAGGAGGAGAAAGAAGAAGGGTTTAAGTTAGATGAGAAGGACGGTGAGATAGCTATACTTTATAATGGAGAGCTGTTCTCTAATTATAAGTACTCCAAGGAGCTTAGCAAACCGTACATGTACCCACTTATAGGACCAACTGGATTAAGTGTAACGGAGGATGGGCCTAAAGACCATGTACATCATAGGTCATTTTGGGTTGCTCATGGAGATGTAAATGGTGCTGATATATGGAGTGAAGTAAAGGGACATGGTAAGATACTCCATAAGGACTTTAAAAAGAAGGTTCAGGGGCCTGTCTATGCTGAGATAATAGCTAATAATGTATGGGTCACATCAGAAGGTAAGGAACTTTTAGATGAGAGAAGAAGGGTTAGAGTATGGGCTCTTGGCGGAAAGGAATGGTTTATTGATCTTGAAGTAGTGTTTAAAGCCTCTTATGGCGATGTAGTATTCGGTGATACTAAAGAAGGAGGTATAGCATCTATAAGAGTTGCTCCCTCAATTACAGTAAGAGCAGGTGGACGGATTGAGAATTCCTTTGGAGGGATTAATGAGCCAGAGTCTTGGGGTAAAAGAGCACATTGGTGTGATTATTCAGGACCTCTTGGTGAAGGATGGGTAGGCATAGCAATTTTTGATCATCAATTAAATCCAAGACATCCAACGTACTGGCATGTTAGAAATTATGGATTAATGACAGCGAACATCTTTGGAATTTAATACTTTGAGAGAGGAAGAGGAAAAGTTGGTACTTTAACCCTTAAAGCAGGAGATTCGATGAGGTTCTTCTATAGGCTATATATCCATAAGGGCAATGCAAGAGAAGCTAATGTGAAGGACAAATACATAGACTTTATATATCCACCAGCGGTGAACGTGAGTTCATTAAGTTAACTTAACTACTTTTTTGTAATTTTTATATAGGAAAGCTTATATGTTTTCTCTTGAAGAGAAAGTTTGGGCCGGTAGTTCAGCCTGGTAGAACGCCCGCTTGGCGCGCGGGAGGTCCCGGGTTCAAGTCCCGGCCGGTCCACCAGCCTATTATCATTTTATTTTAAATGATTGCCTTATCTGCTAGCATTTCCAGTGGAATTAGTGGAAATAGAGGTTATGAGAGGATTTCTATGGATGAACTTGATGCTATCTTTGAAAGAGTACTTCATTCACGCATCTTTAAAAATAGAGAAGCATTAAGACCGGATCATGTACCAGAGACATTACCTCATAGAGAAAGACAAATCTTAAAGCTAGCAAGTATTTTAGCTCCTGCTATTCAAGGAGAAAGACCTTCTAATGTATTTATGTATGGTAAGCCAGGTACTGGAAAGACTGCAGTAGCGAAGTATGTACTCAGAAGACTTAACGCTAAAGTAAAGGGTAAAGTAGTAGTTGCATATGTTAACTGTAGAGAGGCAGACACTAACTACAGAGTCTTAGCGGATCTCTGTAGTAGTACAGGAGTATATGTGCCTTTTACAGGCTTATCCACAGCGGAAGTCTTAAGAAGATTCATAAACGGACTTGAGAGAGAAGGGAAGTTAATGATTGCAGTTTTAGACGAAATTGACGCATTAGTAAAAAAGAGTGGAGATGCTGTCTTGTACCATCTCACTAGAATTAATGAAAGATTAAAGAGCTCTAAAATGGCTCTAATTGGCATAACGAATGATTTAAAATTAACTGAGTACTTAGACCCTAGAGTTAAAAGTAGCTTAAGTGAGGAAGAGATAGTCTTTCCACCATACACTTATGAAGAATTAAAGGATATACTTGAAGCACGTGCCAAAGAAGCGTTCAATCCCAGCATACTTAGTGAGGGAGTCATTCCATTATGCGCAGCTTTGGCAGCTAGAGAACATGGCGATGCTAGAAAAGCACTTGATCTACTTAGAGTAGCTGGTGAAATCGCAGAGCGTGAAGGAGCAGATAGAGTCTTAGAAGCACATGTAAAGAGAGCTCAAAAGGAAATAGAAAGAGATCATGTAGTTGATGTCATAAGAACATTACCAATTCATTCTAAGCTAGTTATCTTAAGTATCTATGCTTTAGAAAGAAAGGGATCGAGAGAGATAACCACAGGAGAGATATACTCTATCTATCGTGAATATTGTAAAAAAATGGGAATAGAGCATCTAACACAAAGACGTATTAGTGATCTTATAAGCGAATTGGATATGTTAGGGATAGTCAATGCAAAGGTCATTAGTAGAGGTAGGTATGGACGTACAAGAAGAATAAAACTTAGCATAAGTGAAGAAAGCCTAAGAGAGGGATTAGGTAATGATTCTATGTTAAGAGGGTTATCCTTTGAGTAGGTTTAGAAAAGTCATGGGCATTGAAGATGGAAGCTTTATACCGAGAATCTCAAAACATTGTTTACTGGCAGGAGTTTTAATGAGTCATTTTAAAGTAGAGGATGTATTCTTAGAAAGAATAACTGTGGATGGGATGGATGTTACAGATAAAGTACTCAAAATGCTAAGAAAAGCGAGAAATGTCGAGTTACTAGTTAGTGGTGGAATTACTTTTGCTGGATTTAACATACTAGATCCCTATAAGGTATTTAAGAGGACTCAAGTACCAGTTCTCATAATAACACGAAGGAAGCCCAATAATGAAGCAGTATATTCAGCATTAAGGAAACATTTTAAGGACTGGAAGGAACGATGGGAAATTATAAGGCAAGTTGGCAATGCTATGGAAATCATTAATATTAAGTCTGAGAGAATGTACATAGAGCTGGTAGGATTAACTTATGAAGATGCAGTAGAGACTATAGAAAGTTTAACGATATGGGGGAAACGTCCTGAACCATTAAGGGTAGCTAATCTAGTAGCAAAAGGATTATCTAAAAATTTAACTGAAATCTAACAGGAACGTCTGAAGGGTATCTAACCTAACTACGGGAACTTTATATGGTGTAGGAGTAATTCCCATAGAAAATTGATAACTTGTCTGTTCTTGCCATGTACCAGAGTTAACTAATAGTACTCCTTTATATTTATGAATGGTGCAAATATGTACATGTCCCATATGTAGTATATGGGGTATGGTTCTTATTACTAGAAAATCATAAGGTACAGGCAGTATAGGAGTACGTGAGCCATAAAGTGGGGCTAGATGCCTATATCTTAATAGATTTCTCATTGCTTTTGCAACACCCTCTTTAGTAAAGGACAAACCGGGAGTAACTGAGAGTATATCATCTAAGCTACGCCCATGAGAAATTAAGATTTTTGTACCATGTATTGAGATTAATGCTGGATCAGCCAATACACTCACATTACTGAGCTCGTAAATCGGATAAGCATACTCTTTAAAGAAAGAGATGTAAGGTAGTGCAGGCGATGTAGCATCATGGTTTCCTGGTATTAGTATTATATGTATATGTTCAGGTATTTCACTTAGCATATTCGCTATAAACTCATATTGCTTGTCTACATCCTTAATAGAAAGCTCTTTCTCCTGTCCTGGATATATACCAGCACCATCGATTAAATCACCAGATATGATAACATATTTGACTGATTCTGCAAGAGTTCGCATCTTACTATTGCCTTTCTTCCCTTTAAGCCAATTGATAAATTTGTAAAATGCTTTTTGACTAAAAAGAGAGCTACCTGCATGGATATCAGATATAAGGACTACAGAGAGAGGAGGGGACTTACTAGGAGCAGGAGGGATGATTTCAGGAAACATGATATCCTTTGCTATGAGGATTCCTCCACGCATGGTTCCTCTTACGCCAATGCATATATCAGGGATTACATCTCTTATTTTTTCTTTCATAATTGGATCATTAGGAATTATTATATCTAAAATCCCCGTAGGATCCTCTATGGATACTAGAGTATTACCTGAATTTGTAGTTCTTTTTTCGTATACTAATCCTACTACGCAGACCTCTGAGCTAGATCTCTTTGCATCAGCTATAGTCATAGCGTCTTTTAAATCAAATCTTGTACGTAGTATCCGAGATAACTGTTGATATCTACTTATGAAGTGGTCTAGGAAACCTTTAAATGAGGTTTCGATATGTACAGAGGAAGGATTCTCTAGAACTTCAATTTCAATATCGAAGTCTTTAGCTTTTGCTAGCTGTCTGTATTTAGCATTCTCTTTTAAGTTTGTATGATCTAGGTAATTCTCTATAAGCTTACGATTGATAACGTATAGGTTCTTTCTATGAACTTGATTTAGGATGTCAGAAATTATAGAAATGGGATCATTTACTTCCTCTAGGTATTCTATAGCATCAGGGCTTAATTGATAGCCATGGCTTAATGCCTTTCTGAGGGCTTCTATAACACATTTTTTCAGAGATACCACCTCGGTATCACGATACTTCCATCGGGGCATGATATTACCTTGGTTTTCCCTTGTAAATGAAGAAGTGCAGTTATCGCAGCTAAGAATGCGTCTAATTCATGTTTACTTTTAGGCTTTATAGTGATTTCTAATGAGAATTTCGATGCTATATCCTCTAGGTTTAATTTTCTACTCCATAATCTTTCAAGTGCTTTTAACGAAGATCTAGGATGGACCTCAATAAATTCTATCCCCGCCTCTTCAAGCCAAGATTTTAAGATAATACCTCTCCTCGTTAAGCTACGCATGCCTGGAAAAAGAGGAGGAAGCACTGGAAAGCCTAATTTATGCATCATACGATCAATGCACCTCATATAACCTTTACGAGGCAAAGTAAGCGGAGCATCGATTGCTACTAACTTAGGTAACGTTTTAGCTATTACGCTCACAATATCCTCATTAGAGTAAAGAGTCGTAAACTTTACAAGAGGGGGCATGATCTTTGCAATACCAGTTGGTCGAGAAGAGGAGCCTGATAGATCTAAACCTATCACTATGTCGCACATTATGTCTACACCTTAGCCTCATAAAATCTTATGATCAATATCTAAGTTAATTTTGAGTTCTACACCTATGCATTCTCTATTTTATTCTAAAGGCATTAGAGGGGGGTAAAGCTTAAATTCCAATATTAAACATGCAATATTGCCAAAAGGGGCCGGGGGTGAGAGGTATGCCTGAGAATAGAGAATTAGGTAGACATATAATTGCAGAATTCTTAGGTTGTTCTTCAGAAGTACTGAATGATATTAAGGCTTTAAGGAAAGAATTAATTAAAGCCGCAGAAAGAGCGGGGGCCACCATAGTGGAGGAGGCATTTCATAAGTTTGAGCCGCAGGGGGTCTCTGGAATAGTAATTATAGGAGAGTCTCATCTTTCGATTCATACGTGGCCAGAATATGGATATGCTGCTGTTGATATCTTCACTTGTGGAGAATATGCAGATCCATGGAAAGCTTATGAGGAATTAAAGAGTGTATTAAAACCTAAATATGTAAGTGTAATGGAAGTTAAAAGAGGTGTTGACATTGGCGAATGGTCTCGCCAATAATAAATTGCCTAATTGGCGCTTTTTCGTTGAATGGTCCAGCGAATCATTGGGAATAATACATGGAATAAAGAAGATAATTTTCTCTGGACGTAGTAAATATCAGGAGGTTGATATAGTAGAGACATACACTTATGGTAAATGTTTATTTCTGGATGGCAAGCTCCAATCATCAATTTTTGACGAATGGATATATCATGAAGCTCTAGTGCAACCAGCTATGGTTACACATCCTAATCCAAAACGCGTTCTTATAATAGGAGGAGGAGAGGGAGCTACTTTAAGAGAAGTGCTTAGACATAATACTGTAGAGTATGTAGAAATGGTAGATATCGATGAAGAGGTAGTTAACTTATGCAAAAAGTACTTACCTGAGTTTCATAAAGGTTCATTTGATGATCCACGTGCAAAGCTAATAATCGGAGATGGTAGAGACTATATTAGTAGTAAAAAAGAGGAGTACGATGTAGTGATTATAGATGTAACAGATCCTCTTAAAGAAGGACCTTCACGTTTACTTTATACTAAAGAATTCTATGAGCTAGTTCATCAAGCATTAAAGGATGATGGAATTATGGTGACACAAGCTACCTCAGTATTCTATACAACAGATGTATTTGCAACTATATATAATACTGTTAGAAGTGTGTTTTCAATAACACACGCTTATCATACATGGGTTCCTAGCTTCAACTCTCCTTGGGGATTTGTCATAGGGTCTAAAGTTTATGATCCATTGAATCTTAAAGAGGAAGAAGTTGCTAATAGACTATGTGAGAGAGGAGTAGAGGATAAGCTGAGATTCTATGATGCTAAGATGCATAGAGCACTTTTTGCATTACCATTATCGATAAGAAAAGTTGTAGAGAAGGAGAAAAGAATCTCTACAGATAGAAATCCTGTATTCGTGATATATATTTAGGAAAGTTTTTTATCCCGATTTAGAGTTAACCCTACATAGATATAAGGCGCCGGGGTGGCCGAGCGGACTAAGGCGCCGGCCTCGAGATCTGAAGCCTCCTTTCTAAAGAGGGCTAGAAAGCCGGTGTCCCTTTGGGACGCGCGGGTTCGAATCCCGCCCCCGGCGCCAAGTATAACTTTCACTGAGGTAATAGAGGAGGAATGCCCGTGTCAGATAAGGAATATGAATTTTTAGAACATACAGCAGATGTATACATAGCAGCCTATGGCAAAGACCTAAATGAAGCTTTTGCTAATGCAGCTAAGGCTATGTTTGATGTAATGACAGACATTAAAAGTATAGAGCCTAAAGTAAGCGTTAATATAGAAGTTAGGGAAGAAGATCTAGAGGCACTACTCTATAGTTGGTTAGAGCACTTATTAATATTATTCGATACAGAGTTACTATTATTCTCTGAATTTGAAGTAAACATTAGAAAGGAAAATGAGCTTTACATTCTTAAAGGGAAAGCTAAAGGAGAAAAATTCAATCCCCATAAACATCCTTCTAAAACTGAAATAAAGGCTGTGACTTACTCATTAATGGAGATTCTCAAGAAAGACAATACATTTGTAGTAAAGTTTGTTTTAGACATTTAGTTAATCTTCAGAGAAGAAATTTAAGTATCCCTCTCTTGAAAAATAAACGGGTATTTGTTTATGGTTCCTCCTTTAAAACAAGTAGATAGGTTCGTTTGGGAGATTCCTAAAACATACAAGAGAGGAATGCGTGTACCTGCTAGAATTTATGCAGATGAGATACTTATTAATAAAATGAAAAATGATTTAACGCTTGAACAGGCAGCAAATATCGCATGCTTGCCAGGAGTCTATAAGTATTCAATTGTATTGCCGGATGGGCACCAAGGATATGGATTCCCCATAGGAGGAGTAGCTGCTACAGATTATGAGGAGGGAGTCGTTAGTCCTGGTGGTGTGGGCTATGATATCAACTGTGGTGTTAGGATACTCCGAACTAATCTTTCCTATGAGGACATTAAGCCTAAGCTTAGAGAGTTAATAGAAACCTTGTTCCACTACATACCTTCAGGCTTAGGTTCAAGAGGCAGAGTAAGGCTAAGTATTTCCCAACTAGATAATGTTTTGGCTCTAGGAGCTAGATGGGCTGTGGAGAATGGATATGGATGGAAAGAGGACTTAAATCACTTAGAGGAAGGAGGATGCATGGAAATGGCAGATCCAGATAAGATATCAGATGTAGCTAAGAGAAGGGGAGCGCCACAGTTAGGCAGTTTAGGTAGTGGTAATCACTTCTTAGAAATTCAGATAGTCGATAAGATATATGACCCTAATGCAGCAAAGGTGATGGGTATAACACATGAAGGACAAGTTACAGTTATGGTTCATACGGGTAGTAGAGGGCTAGGACATCAAGTATGTAGTGATTATTTAAGGATAATGGAGCGGGCTTTTAGGAAATACAATATAATTCTTCCAGATAGAGAGCTAGCAGCAGTTCCTGTTAAAAGTAGAGAAGGAGAAGCTTACTTATCAGCTATGGCTGCAGCAGCTAATTTCGCATGGGCAAATAGACAAATGATAATGCATTGGACACGTGAAGCATTTAGGAAAGTCTTTAAGCAGGATCCAGAGGATCTTGATATGAAGATAATTTATGATGTTGCGCATAACATAGCGAAGATTGAGGAACACGAAATAGATGGTATAAGGAGAAAGGTAGTAGTCCATCGTAAGGGTGCAACTCGTGCCTTTCCACCAAGACATCCTGCAATACCTGCAGATTATAGGAATATAGGGCAACCTGTTCTTATACCTGGGAGCATGGGTACTGCTTCCTATATACTTCGAGGAACTAATATTGCTATGAGGTTAACATTCGGCTCTACAGCTCATGGAGCGGGAAGAAATCTAAGTAGAGCAGCTGCTGTGAGAAGGTGGAGGGCACGAGAGATAGAGAATATGTTAGCGAAGAAGGGTATAATCTTAAAGGCAGCTAATAGAAGGGTAGTAGCAGAAGAGGCTCCAGGAGCGTATAAGGACGTAGATAGAGTAGTTGAAGTAACCGATAGAGTAGGTATTTCAAGGAAAGTAGTGAGATTAGTTCCAATAGCCGTAACTAAGGGCTAGCGCGAGGCTAATGCTATACGCTCTATTTCTTCCTTTTGTCGTATTGCATAGCTTCTAGGATCATTTTGTGCGGCAAGAATTATTTCTTCAGCCAAGCACTCTTCTATGGATCTTGGATTACTGAAAGCTGCTTGCCGTGCACCATCTGTTATAAATCTTAAGGCTAAGTCTACACGTCTCTGAGGGGATATGTCAACAGCTACATGATAGACTATACCACCATATGCGATACGTGTGGTCTCTTCACGCGGTGCGGCATTTTCTATAGCTCTTACTAAAACTTGGATTGGATTTTTCCCTGTTCTGAGATACACCATATCGAAAGCACGTTTAACTATGTTATAAGCTAAGTGCTTTTTTCCAGTATTCTTACCTGGGCGCATTAATTTGTTTATTAGTCTTTCAACAATTGGTACCTCAGCCTTTCCAAATCGTCTTTTAGCATGTCTTCCTCCAGTGTGAGGTAGGTATACAGGTTTGAGGCATATATAATCTTTAAGTCCAGGATCACGAACCTCTACGCCTTCGTAACTCCATTTCCCAAAGAGCAGTATCTCGTTTCTTCTACTTTCGAGAGGACTTCCCTCTGATTTACTCATGATATCGAGCCCTCTTAGGCAAACCCTATATATAATCTCTTTAATTTAAAGTTAACGCATAATTGCCTTAAGTAACTAATTAATGCATAAGAGTAGTGGGTTATAAAAGGGGAACACCTTGAGCGAGATACTATGGGCTGAAAAATATAGACCTAAGACCCTTGATGAGATTATAGACCAAGAAGATGTAGTTCGTAGACTAAAACAATTTGTAAGAGAAAGAAACGTACCGCATCTTCTTTTTGCAGGACCACCAGGTACTGGTAAGACGACAGCAGCGTTAGCACTAGCAAGAGATCTTTATGGACGTAATTGGAGGAATAGCGTTTTAGAGTTAAATGCATCAGATGAAAGAGGTATTCAGACAATAAGAGAACGTGTGAAAGAATATGCACGAACAGTCTCTTTGAGTGAGATACCATTTAAGTTAATAATACTTGATGAGGCAGACAATATGACAAGTGATGCTCAACAAGCCTTAAGAAGGATTATGGAGCTCTATACAGCAACGGCTAGATTCTGCTTAATAGCTAATTATCCCTCTAAAATAATAGAACCTATACAATCAAGATGTGCATTCTTTAGATTTCGTCCACTAAATAAAGAGGATGTATTCTCTAGGTTGAGATATATTGCTGAGAAAGAAGAAGTAAAAGTTACAGAAGATGGCCTAGAGGCTATATGGGAGGTAGCTGCAGGCGATATGAGAAGAGCTATAAACACATTACAAGCTGCTGCAGCATTAGGTACTGTTACTGCTGAAACTGTTTTTAAGGCTGTCGGAATGGCTAAGCCTAAAGAGATAACTGAAATGTTAAGTCTAGCACTTAAAGGAGATTTTATAGGGGCTAGAGAGAGGCTACGTCGATTAATGATAAGTTATGGGCTTTCAGGAGTAGATATAGTAAGGCAAATACATAGAGAGATCTTCGGCACACGATCAGGACTCAACTTACCAGAGGATATAAAAGTTGAACTGGCTGATTTAGTTGGAGAAATTGATTATAGAATTGTTGAAGGAGCGGATGATGAAATTCAACTTTCAGCATTCCTTGCTAAACTAGTATTAATAGGAAAAAGAATGAGAACAGGGAGGACTAAGTAATGAGTGTAAGCATCCCTTGGACTGAAAAGTATCGACCTAGAAGGCTAATAGAAGTAGTAGGTAATAAGAAGGCCATAACTGAGCTTATAACATGGCTTAAAAGTTGGGAAAAAGGAACACCCAAAAAGAAGGCAGTATTACTTTATGGGCCACCAGGTACTGGTAAGACTACTTTAGTTCATGTAATAGCTTCAGAATTTGAATATGAGTTAATAGAGCTTAATGCAAGCGATATTAGAAGATCTGCAGAACTTGATAGGATAATCACTAGAGCAATTAGTATAGGATCTCTTTTCGGAAGAAGAGGAAGAATAATCTTCTTTGATGAGATAGATGGTATGAGTGGAACTGAAGATCGTGGTGGTCTTTCAAAGATAGCTGAAATAATAGGAATAAGTAGGGTTCCGATAATAATGGCTGCTAACGATCCATGGGATCCTAAATTCAGAACATTACGTGATATGTCATTGTTGATAAGGCTTAATAGGCTTAATAGAAATGAGATCATGAGAGTCTTAAGTAGAATTTGTATGCGTGAAGGTATAAAGGCCGATCCTGCAGCATTAAGACTTATCGCTGAGTTTTCAGAGGGAGACCTTAGATCCGCTATAAACGATCTTCAAGCGATAGCACAAGGTAGAAAGATGCTTACAGTAGAAGATGTGAAGGGAGTATTAAGTAGAAGAAACAGGGAACACGATGCCTTTACAGTTTTAAAACTCTTATTCTCTGCTAAAACTGCTGAACAGGCTAAGGCAATATTAAGTCAATCATCACTGGATTATGATATGCTATTTCAATGGATACATGAAAATTTGCCCTATCAATATAGAGATCCGGAAGAACTATGGCAAGCTTATGAGGCTTTGGCAAAGGCAGATATCTATTTCGGCAGGATAAAGCGAACTCAAAACTGGTCATTACTAAGTTATGCTATAGATATGATGACCGCAGGAGTTGCTATAGCACGAAAGCACCCTTATCACTTTGTTAAGTACAGGTTCCCACAGAGAATACTTCTTCTTTCACGTACAAGAGAGGCACGACGACTTAGAGAGCTAGTATGCGAAAGGATAGCAAAGCAAATTCATGTATCTAAAAGGTACGCTAGTGTAGAAATGATCCCGCTACTTAAGGTAATATTCTGTAGTAACCCTAAAATAGGAGCTAAAATAGCTAAGGCCCTTGAATTAAACGAAGATATGATTAATATCATAACTGGAGATAGGAGGATTACGAAAGAAATTTTGAAGATAACTAGTCAGCTTGAAAGAGAAGAGCGTAGAGAGTCATTAAAATCATCGAGAAGAAGACCTTCAAGTCCCCTTTTCATGTAATTAAGTGTTTCTCCTCTCATAATAAGCGACTTTATAATAGGAGCGACATATTTGAGTAAAGAGTAGCTAGAGGATTTATCAATAATAAAGTGTACCTTGTCATACTCTATATCCCAGAGAATTAACCCTTCAGGGGGAGCGGGAGGTATGCCCTGTTTAAGTTTAAATTTACCATAAATTAAAGCATTTAATTCATCTAAAGAGATATTTCCCATTGCTGTATACAAGATAAGAGATACTAAACTTCGAATTAGCTTTCTGTAAAAGCTCTTTGCAATAAAGTTTACTACGATAACATGTTTCTTTTCTTCAACCTCTATTTTCATATTAATTAAGCTACGGCTTTTTGGAGGTGGTATAACTAGGTTACTATAATCATGATATCCAGACAGGATTTCCGTAGCTTTTTTCATTCTATTAATTTCTAAGCCTCTAAGAAGTGACTTAGGAATTATGTACTTATAGTGACGGGATAATGCATGGTGACGGGGATGAAAGTTTAAATGTACTTCTGCTAATGCCCATATACATGCCTTAGGTAAAAGGTGTCTGTTTACTCGAGATATGCTGAAGTGTATGTCGCTCCCTATATTAAATGCAATAACTTGTCCTAAGGCGCTTACACCTTTATCTGTTCGACTTGCGTATGACCATCGGGCCTCTCTTA
>Ga0180301_10003207_pt1 | contig 12808 bp, 10 predicted proteins | sample GuaBasSediGuay16_FD_121797 | JGI IMG/M metagenome (GOLD analysis project Ga0180301, IMG submission 121797) | Subseafloor sediment microbial communities from Guaymas Basin, Gulf of California, Mexico - Guay16, Core 4569-2, 12-15 cm | ecosystem: Environmental > Aquatic > Marine > Hydrothermal...
CGATAATCGGGGCAATAATACTAGTAATAGTTATAATAATAGTCTTCATGCTAACTAGAAAAAGATAACATTTTCAATAACAATCAGAAACATTAAAACACGGTATTTTTCCTATTCATTTTAAATCATCTCATCTCCATTGTAGTAAAATAATTTAACATGATATATTATATTTTTACAAGGCTAGAGTACTTTGAGTGCATTGATGGTGATTGCATGAGTGACGAAAAATATATGACGATTAAAGAACTATTTCTTGGTGGCGCTATTATAGCGTTTATGTACTTAATTGCGTATTGGTTCTTGCCTACAGAGATATTGAGTTCTATAGAAATCTACTTCTGGCTTGGAGTACTTGTTTGGATATGGTTTGTTTATAGGAGAGGGTTCGATATCTGGCGCTTAATATACTCGTTCTCTTGGAGCTTTATAACAGTCGTAAGCACCATCTATATAGCAGTAATATTACTGCTCGGGATCACTGGGATCCCGAGAGCCTTAGCCCTGTTGCTGTTGGCTCCTACAGCCGAGGCTTATCTAGGCTATATTCTCATAAAGGTTGAAACTATACGTGAATTTAGAAAGAAGGTTAAGATCAGAATTAGTTCGACAAAAAGAATACGTTCGTCATTATTTAAACTAGATACCGTATTAATTGCGTTTATTACGGCTTCGATAATAATTCTGATAACATTCCTCGTAGTACCTCTTTTGATAATGCTTGTCCATGCATTTGAAGTGCCTCCGGGATATCCTCTATATCACTGGTTTTACGAGATCTTTACTGGTGCACGGTATGTGAGACAGCCTTTGCCCATGGAGAGACCGTGGTATTTTATGAAGCTTGGAGATATGCCGGTAATTAAGGTAACTGGGTTAAACTATGGTGTTCTTTTAAACTCTCTAATAAACTCTGCAATAGTCACTAGCGTGGCGACAATACTAGGTATCATTGTAGCATTTGTTTTGGCAAGATATGATTTTCCTGGCAAGAATTTTATCAGAGTATTAGCGATAATACCTTTATTTGTGACACCATTCATAAACGCTTATGCTATAAAGAACATCTTCGGGCCATACGGGCCCATATCCTGGATCATGTATAAGCTCTTTGGATATGGTATTGAAATAGATAAGCTAGCTGGAGTAGCCCTAGCCCAGATAATGGCGTTTTATCCCATAGTGTACCTTAATGCTTACTCAAGCTTCATGAACATCGACCCTAGTATGGAAGAGCAGGCTGAAAACCTTGGGGCAAAAGGCTTGAAACTATTCTTTACAGTAACCCTGCCATTAGCTCTACCTGGTATCGCTGCTGGCTCGGTTATTGTATTCATATTCAGTCTAGAAGATCTTGGGGCTCCTATAGTATTTCAGGAAAGGAATTTGATAAGCTACCAGATCTTTAGCAGTCTTGTCGGAGAAACAGGTATGGTCACTCCAGAGATAGCGGCCCTAGGCTTCGTACTACTGGGTCTCGCGATCATGGGTTTCATTGCTATAAGAAGCTATGTTGGCATGAGAGCCTATGCTATGATCTCTCGTGGAGGAAGATGGATGCCTCGTGAGAGAAAACTTGGCTGGAAAGGCCTGCTCATCATATACTTGTTCATATTACCATTAATAATATTTACAGCATTACCACAAATAACAGTGATATTAATGGCATTTAATATAGTGCCTCCCTATGGATACACATTCCAGTTCGATAAAGCAACGCTAAAGTACTTTATAGGAATATTCACAATGCCTGATATAGCTAGACATATCCGTAACACAATCGTCTATGCTTCTGCAGCAACAATATTGGCACTACTTATAGCTATTATATCGGCATATACTGTGAGTAGGACAAGATTAAAGGTTATCACGCCAACGCTGGATACATTAATAACAATACCTATAGCCATACCCGGACTTGTCATGGCGTTAGGCTACTTCTACTTCTACTCAACATTCTTTAGGGGGACACCGCTAGATCCTGCGGCTGGAACAGGTTTCCAGGCATGGGCTGTCCTCATCATAGCTTATTGTATTAGAAAACTACCGTTTGTCGCCAGGTCCGTGTATGCAGGCTTCCAGCAAGTTCATGAAGCATTAGAGGAAGCGGCTTTGAATCTAGGTGCCAAAAGACTCAAGGTTTTGTCGTCGATAGTGTTGCCGTTAACATTACTCAACATGATTAGTGGAGCTATGATAGGTTTCATATACATATCGACCGAAGTAAGTACGAGCGTTACTCTAGGATCGCTAAATATTGCTCAAGCACCAATGACATATTATATGATGCAGATCTATAAAGGAGGTACTGCAGAAGGAGTCCAGTATGTTGCATCAATGGGGCTACTACTAATATTGATCCAGCTTGCCGTAGTACTAATAATAACTCTAGTATTCAAGCAGAGATACGCGTTCATAGGTGTCTAAAGATATATTTTCAGGTTTATAACTAAGAGATTATGGAGAATGGTGTAAACCTTGACAAGAGTTAGACTAGAAAACGTAACCAAGATCTATGGTACTGTCGTAGCAGTAGACCATATGACTATAGAGATCAAGTCGGGCGAGTTATTTACCCTACTCGGGCCAAGTGGCTGTGGAAAAACCACAACACTCCGTATAATAGCAGGGTTCGAAGTACCTGAAGAAGGCAGGGTCTTCTTCGACGATGATGACGTGACGTTTAAGAAGCCTTATGAAAGAAATACTGCTATGGTCTTCCAAAACTATGCTTTATGGCCACATATGACTGTATATGACAATATAGCCTACGGTCTTAGGCTAAGAAAACTTCCTGAAAACGAGATTAGAAGAAGAGTGAAATTGGTGCTGGAACTAGTTAAACTAGAAGGCTTAGAAAGAAGATACCCACTGCAATTGTCTGGTGGCCAGCAGCAACGTGTAGCATTAGCAAGAGCGCTAGTTGTTGAACCCAGAGTTTTGCTGCTAGATGAGCCTTTGTCTAATCTTGATGCAAAACTGAGGATAGAGATGAGAGAAGAGATCAAACGTATTCAGAGGAGACTAAAAATTACAACAATATATGTAACCCACGATCAACTTGAGGCTATGAGTATAAGCGATAGAATGGCTATCATGAACCAGGGCAAGGTGTTACAAGTGGGTACTCCTAGAGAAATATACTTCTATCCACGCTCGATCTTCGTAGCAGGATTTATCGGTAGAAGCAATATACTCTTCGGCAAAATAACCGAGAAACATGGTAGTTACGCTAAGGTATACATCGATGAAATGAAAACGGAGTTAGAGGGCATCTTAGTAGAGCCTAATCTATCTGGAAAAGTAGCTGTTGTCATAAGGCCCGAGAATATAACGGTAGAAAAACCCAGTAATCCCGAGGGATATAATGTGCTGAAAGCTCGTTTGGATTTCCAGATGTTTGTAGGAGAAAAAGTAGAAGCAAGACTCAAGGTAGGTGATGCTTCATTAGTAGCGTATTTGCCAAATAGATTAGAGATGCCATTGGGTTCGGAGATGACAATTTATATAGATAGGGATAATGTTAGAATAATCCCCCCGTATTAAGTTTAGAACTTGTTTGGAAATAAAAGGTTGAAAATAAAAAGGGTTTGATTTTATCTTTTCCTTATAAATAGTATCGCAATAACCAATAATACTATTACGATTACTGGTATTATCCATAAGTAGTCTGTTGTGGGAGGAGCTGGTGTAGAAGAAGGTGTTGCTGTTGTGGTTGTGGATGGAGTAGTTATTACTGGTGTTGTTGAAGGCGTGGTTGTTGGAGTAGTTGTGGTTGGCGAGTAAGGTGTCGATGTTGTTGGCCCGGGGGTTGTTGTTATTGGTGTTGGAGTAGTTGTCTGTGTCATAGAGGTGGTTGTAGGTGAATGAGGAGTAGTTGTAGCCTTTCCTACCAATACCCGTAATGTTATTGTCATGTTATCGGCTACTACTAGTAGTATTGAAGGCTTGTATGATACGCTGCCATCAGTCCTCCATTCCATGAATACAAATGGCGTCTTTAAGTCTATGGCAACACCCTTACTTGGTATTAAGGATATGTTGTAGACACCTTTTTCTACAACAATACTGATCTCTCTACTTGTTATCTCCAGTAACTTGTACATTTTATCAGAAGCAATAGCTATCTTAGCCAATGGCGGTATGTTACTCAAACCCTCAATCTCTATCCTGAACCTAAGCTCGGCTTCCTCGATCTCTGGCGTCACTCCTTTGGGATAGAATATTATCGTAAGGTTTTTCTCAACCATATTGCCAGCATAATCCCATGCTTCTATGTGGAGAACGCCAGTAACAGTACTCTCCGATTCAGGGACTTTAACTGATATGGCATAGGTATTGGGTGATGTTGGCTCTAATCCCTTGGCAACGATTTTATTATCGATGAGCATGTATCCGGTTACGTTTCTTAATCCCCATTCAGAGTCATATATCTTAAGGTATAGCTTGTTTGTATAGCCTGTTCTCGGGATTTTTGGCACAGCGAGCGCTAGCTCTATATTTGGTGGGAAGTAGTCAGGCATGTTATTAAGAACGAACTCTATTTCGCTTCCATAGGGCATGTTTAATTCTATTGCAACATAGAGAACATTGTTGACTAACAGTTTATCAATTATTCTTATAGAAGCATTATTCTTTGCCGAAAGTATTTCCATGTCAATAAAAGTACCGTTCCATGGAAGAGCGAGTATTATTTTATCTGATATAGTAACAGGCACTCCTTCATCCTTCAATCTGTTCTCAAGCATGAAATAATATGCGTGGGGCGCCTGTTTTACTTCACCAAAGAAGTATTCATCACGTACTGATGGGTCTACGGGAATAGAGTTATAAACACTGTACTTGTCCACATTAGCGAAACCGCTAAAAGCCGAGAATGTATACGGGAATTCTACCCTCCCATCAGAATACACGTCAAGTATTATGAAGCCATTGTAGTTGGGCCTGCTGTGAGCTAGTGTAGTGGTTGTAATGAAGAGTGTTGTAGTGTTTGTTCTCGTAGAATGGTATTTAACGTATTGGTCTCTATGAATATGCCCAGCCAATACTATTGTAACATTATAGTCTTCGACAAGCCTCAGGAACCATCTTGTCCTAGTAAGGTTTGCTCCCCAGTAATAACTTACTGGGCTTTCAGGATCCTCGTTAGGATCCTTTAGTATCTCGCTTTCAAAACTTGCATGTAATTCTCCTTGCCAGAAGAATACCGGGTGATGCATTAATATTATCTTCACCGGAATATCTTTATACTCTTCAAGCACGTGCTCTATAAACTTCATTGATTCTTCAGAAGGTAAGCCGCCATTCCCAGTATCAATACCTATTACTAGGTACTTACCATCTATTATCCTATACCATTCATTAGCCCCATTGTATTTGTAAAAGTTCTTTAACGGCCAGTCATGGTTCCCCGGGATTAGTAGATAAGGGAGTGAGTAGGCAAAACATATCCTATAGCTTATTGAATCAATGTATTCATGGGCTCCTGCACCATCAGCTTCATCACCAGTATTTATTATTGCATCGGCGCCAAGTATGTTAGCGAGGAGAAGGCCACTAAACCTCTTATAGTTTCCTATGGTTTTGTCTGGGTGTCCCGTGCCATAATGGAGATCGGTTAAATGGGCTATCCTTAGCCTTGTTATGCCCGGCTTAATTACCCAGACACTCCTAGGTATATACACAGTTACATTACCGTAAAGATATAGATCGTATAGTCCGCTCTCAACATCTCCCGGTATAGTGATCCTGTATATCTTACCATATCCTTTAACGGAGACAGTATAGTTTCTTAGCTCCAATCTATCGTCATTCAAGAATACGCCGAAAATATATCCGCCATCGATCCTGGCATAATCCTTTAACTCTATACTAAAGTACTCGCCTGGATGAATAATGACGGGTTTTGTTGAAGACATGTTTACAGAATAAGCTTCTTGAGCTATTGATGTTATCTCGGGTAACTCAGGTATCGTCGGTAATGCTGGCATAGTATTGTTTGATGATAGTATTGGAGCAAAGAGTATTACTAACAATAATAGAACTATAGCCTTTTTAGCCATATCAACAAACCCCTACGAATATATATCATAATTAATATAGTTAAAATCTTCTTGAATAATATAGCTAAACCATTTATTACAGTCTATAGAATGACTATATAATAGCCCCCGCCATCTCACACCTCTGGAGACCCCATTAGGGGGATGAATATGAAAGAGGTCGGTCTGGCGGGGGACAATAATTAAAGGAAAATTCTCATTATACAATAATTTAGGCTAGAGTGTAAAACAATCTTATGTGGATGCCGTAATGGGCGAGAAACATGTAGATTATGGTAATGTGAAGAGATTGAGAGTAATAAGGCCTTTTGATCCATGGAAGAATCCTCTCTGTACATGTCCTCCAAAATACAGTCTACACCCATATACTGGCTGTAGCCATTACTGTTTATACTGTTATGCAACAAGCTATATTGGTAGAAAGAAGAGCAGGCCTAAAGATGGGCTCGTTATTAATGTTCTACATGATTTAAACTATATTAACAAAAACCTTTATGTCGAGCTAAGCACAAGTAGTGATCCATATCCTCCTGAGGAAGAGTATTATTTGATAACACGTAAAGTCCTGGAGATTCTAGCTTCGCATGGTATAAGGGTCCTCATTACAACGAAATCAGATCTTGTGGTAAGAGATATAGATTTATTGAAGAAGATGAATGTCGCCGTAATGATCACTATAACGACTATTGATGATGAGTTATCTAAGAAAATAGAGCCCCTTGCACCACCATCTTCGAGGAGAATAGAAGCTATTAAAAAGTTGACTCAAGCAGGAATACCAGTGGGCGTCCGCATAGACCCGATAATACCTGGATTAAACGATGATCCTTATGATATAGAGGAGTTAATTGCTAGAATAGCAGAGTATGGCGGAAAGCATATTGTTACATCCACTTACAAGCTGAGGAGAGATAATTTTAAGCGGATGATTGACGCTTTTCCCGATATGAAGGATAAGTGGTTTAAGCTGTATAGAGTTGAGAAAGAAAAGTTTCTTGGATATGTATATCTACCTAAACATGTTAGGATAAAGTTGCTTAACCCGGTAGTTAAAAACGCTAGAAAATACGGGCTAACCTACGCTACATGTCGTGAAGGCCTAGTGAGTAGAGAATTCTTCAACGCACCCTCATGTGATGGCTCACATTTGATTAATAGGGTTTTTAGAAGTGGTAAAAGCTAGGGGTCAACGATTTCCTTGATATCGATGATAGATTCTCTAGATACTTTATAGTGGTCGGAGAAAATTACGCCTTCTAGTGCTAGTAATTTCTTCTTGACATCCTTCCCTCCAGGAGTGTATTCCCCTATATCGCCATTAGACTTTATTACTCGGTGACAGGGTACTTTTATCGGATTATCATTCTCGGCTAATAGTCTTCCAACAAGTCTAGGACTTATACCCAATATCCTAGCTATTGAACCGTATGTGGTTGTTTTGCCTAAGGGGATTATGCTTGTAAGCATATAAACAGCTTCTCTATAATCATCGGCTTTAGCTTTTCTAATAACACCTTTCCCGGCATCATACACTATTAGTGTCAGGGCAGCTCACCCGTATCTTCATCCCCGCAGGCTAGAATTAGGGTCGATGCGGGGAGTTTCTTCATCCATTCCATACTCCTGTAAATGGGGGCTTATAGGATTTTACACCTTTATTTAAAAGAGGATCTTTTACAAAGTAGTAGTGGTGATACTGTGTGAAGAGTTCAAAAAGAAGAAATGCCAGACGTAAGCAAAAAAGCCTAATTATTGATGAAGTATATTGGGAACTAGTCAATATGTTGGGTGATTGCTCTAGAGTATATCTACGTAAAAACGAGATAATTATCGAGCCTATTGATGTTTATAAGATGTGGGATAAGATTACCAACTATTGTAGTGATGTAGCGATTGTAAATTATCTAAAACAAGGCGTGGGCCCCATTGAGGTGGAATTTGTTTGTGCAAAGAAGAGAAAAGTATTAAAGATGATACTCAGTAATGAAATAGACTTACTGTACTTATCTCCAGTATTCCTCTTATACGAGAGACCACATATCGAAATAGAGTTTTAGTGAACCTTTGCACCAGGTTTAACAGGTCTTTCCACAGTAAGTAGCACGGGGACACCATTCTCATCTTCAGCGGCAAGAAGCATTCCTTGGCTAATGTATCCTCTAAACCTCTTAGGAGCCAAGTTAGCTACCACAATAATGTATTTGCCGACAAGATCCTCGGGTTTATACCATAGTGCTAATCCGGCAATTATTTGTCTCTCACCCAATTCCCCAAGATCTACAATTAATTTCAACAACTTTGTTGAGCCAGGTATTTTCTCAGCAGACTTTACAACACCTACTCTTAAATCACATTTCATAAACTCGTCTATACTTATAACATTTGAACTCATCATAGCCCCCAAGATAGTGTTTCTATAGAGAAATAGGAATTTAAAATGTTTTACCACGTCTATTCAAGATATTCGATATTCAGCTCGGTTTCAGGGTCAAATAACTTAATGCGTTTTGGATTAATGTTGATGAATATCTTTTCTCCTACAGTTAAGGCTTCTTTGACCATGGAGACTGATTTCACTATGTCACTACCAATAGTTATTGTTATGATGGTTTCTCTGCCAAGAGGCTCGATTGCATATATCTCTCCCTCGATAGCTAGATGATCTTTTAGAGGTTCTTTAGCAACAATAACGTGCTCGGGCCTGAATGCAACTATCACTTCTCTTATACCCGCCTTAACTATCTTACCAGACAGTATTTCATCGGGATAGAAGACGCCGTTGGCAACTTTAATACATACCCTACCATTATTTTGCCTCTCAACAACTCCTCTAATTATGTTTGAAGGAGGATTGCCTATGAATGTTGCAACGAATATGTTTCTAGGATTATCGTATATCTCCGATGGGGTTCCAACCTGCTGTATAACACCATTATTTATGACTGTAATAGAATCTGCTATAGCCATCGCCTCAGATTGATCATGGGTTACATATACCGTTGTTATACCAAGATCTTTTTGCAGCCTCTTTAACTCTGTACGAATATATATCCTCAACAACGCATCAAGATTGCTTAATGGCTCATCCAATAATAGTACACTTGGATTCTTTACTAGCGCTCTTGCTAATGCTACACGTTGTTGCTGGCCACCACTAAGCTGCGAAGGATAACGATCAAGAAGCTCTCTTATACGAAGCATTTCTGCAATTTCTTGAACTCTTTTATCGATTTCATTCTTAGGAACCTTCTTTAATCTTAGCGGGAAAGCTATATTGTCATATACAGTCATGTGCGGGTACAATGCATAGTTTTGGAAAACTAGTCCAACATTTCTTTGACTGGGAGATAAATGTGTTACATCATTGTCGTCGAAGAATATCCTGCCACTCGTTGGCTTGTAGATTCCTGCAATAAGGTATAATAATGTAGTTTTTCCGCTACCACTAGGGCCTAGTAGTACCGCTAATTTACCATCAGGTATTTCTAGTGATACATTATTAACAGCTACTACTTTACCAAACTGTTTAGTTACCTTATCTAGTTTTATTCTCACCATGTTATCACCCTAGGCCTTTATACCACCTGTAGCTGTTTGTAACATGAGCCTACGGGCAAATATGAAGAACAATATAGTTGGGAGCAAGTAAAATGTTCCCGCGGCGGCGACTACGGGTAGGTGTATAAACTCCAAGCTCCCTTCAGCTAATAAGCTTTCTATGTATGTAGCCAGGGTTTTCTCGGTTGGAGGCAAGAATACAAGAACATAGATTAGATCCTCCCATCCTGCGAGGAAAGAGAATATAGCTACTGCCGCGATACCAGGCTTTACCAATGGGAGCATTATCTCACGCCATACCCTGATCCTTGAAGCACCATCCACTATAGCAGACCACTCGATCTCCCATGGTATTTTGTCGAAGAATCCTTTCATAATCCATATACTCATTGGTACTTCCAAAGCCGCCCTAGCTATTATTACATAGATGAAAGCATATGCAGTCCAGAATGATTGTGGCATAGAAAGCTTTGTGTAGACATAGATACTGTAGACGGCAATAATTAGTGCTACACCCGGGAAAGCGTGTAATAGTATAAGGAATTGCATTAGAAAGCTTCTTCCAATAAACTTTATTCTAGAGAAAGCATAGCCTGCGAGCGTGCTTGTAAGTGTACAAATACCCGCTACACCTATTGCAACAATAAACGTGTTCAAGATATACTTGAGTATATCAGTTGTTTCATATATTTTCCCGGCGGTAGTAGTTAATTTGCCTTGGAAGAACAGGATCCAGTTTTCGATGGTCAGTTTAATTCCTCCCAATGATGCTCCGGTAAGCATTGTGTTTGCGAAACTTGATGCTATTAACACAAAATAGACCATAATTAACGGTAGTGATGCGAATAATAATGCTAGCCCTAATATCACCGTATATTTTCTTCTTCCTATAGTCTCAACATCGGTCATCTCGACCATCATATATCACCCTTAGGCTCTATGATCATCTCCCTATATCCTAGGATCTTTAGTGCTAACAGACCTAAACCTATACCAATAATTGATAGGATTGTAGCAGCCGCAGCTGCAAGACCTTGATCCTTAACAACCATAAAGGCTGTCCTAAACGTAAATAATGCCCATGTTTGACCCCAAGAACTATCTACAATACGCCATTCAACTAGCAAGAGTATGTGCACATATGACGTTAAGAGACTGAGTAATTGCCATACGGTAACAAACACTATATGCCATTTAATAAGTGGCAACATTATATAGCGTATTAGATGTAGAGTTGAAGCACCATCAACTCTTGACGCAATAATTAATTCTCGTGGAATACTCTTTAACGCCGAATAGAATATTATCATACCAAAACTTACTCCAACAAGACCATTAACAAATATTAGAATAAGCCATGCACCCCAAGGAAGGTACCTAGGATCGGTTCCAAGGCTAATGGGCTCACGGATCACGCCTAGTGCTAGCAACAAATTATTAAGAATGCCGAGCTTTGTACCGTGGAAGAAGTAGTACCAGAGAAGCGAGTATACAGCAACTGGGGTCATTCTAGGAAGAAGCCATAAGACCTGATAAGTTGTAGAAACTCTTTCCTCAATAAAGTATGTAGCTAGGGCTAAAGCTAGCCCTCCTAGAACATTTATTGATAACGTAATTGCGATAAATACTATTGTTGTTATTACAACAGCCCTCATATCGGGATCATATGTTATTAACCTAAATAACCTCTCATAATTTTGAAGTCCAACGAAGGTTCCAAGATATTTTTGTATGTTCCAGTTCTTGGTGGGTGTAAAACTAATGTAAATAGTCATAAATAGAGGTATTACAAAGAATAGGATTGTAATCAATAAAGCAGGGCCGAGAAATAGAGCTAGAGCAGTTCTTTTCCCACTAACAGGTTTTTTATTAAAAAATAATTGATTTATTTTTTTAGCCATGAAAATCACCTAAGCCACTGTTATGGAAACTCCCAGCCTGATGGTATCTCGTTAATTATTGTCGCACTTTCGCTTAAGTCGGGGTCTGCTCGTACTTTACTAACAACGTATTCAACAGCTTCTTCGGGCGTCATAGTTCCTCTTAATACTTTATCAATAGCGTCTTTGAATATTTCTGCAAGCTTTGGATAATGTGGATGGCTCGGAGCTAGCTTAGTGTATTCTAACATATAGCTTACATCAGCTAAGAATTTAATGTTGATCTCCTTAGCGGTTTTCTCAACTATTTCCTTGATAGCTTCTTTGGTTTCGCTACTCAAGTCTAGTTCTAATTTAACTAATTTGTCAATCCACTCTTCATCGTTTAATAGCTGGGTAGCGGCTTTTCTAACGGGTACATGAGCACTTATAACGCTGTGTATAGCATTGATCTCGGGATCGCTCGCTGCAACAACCATCAGGAATGCTAGTTTGTGATAAGCCTCTTTATGTACTTCATAGTCAGGATTGTCTTTACCTGCATTACTAGCAATCATCCACATAAATGGCTGGCTTAGTGTAACAGGCTTCTTTCCTTGTTCTCCTGCCGGGAATAGCGTGTAGTAGAACTTGTTTTTCACTTCTTCAGGTGTTAGCGACCTAGCTTCACCTGTCTTTGGATCAACATAATAGTCTTTAGTCTGCCATTCTGTCCAATGCCATGTGCCTCCTATGGCGAAGAGTGTGTTACCAGTGGTTTCTAGTTCACCAACTATTGTTGGGTGTATTTGCTGTGCCCAGTCCCATGCCATCATGTCTTCGGGTAGTAGGCCTGCTCTAGCAAACTCGTATTCTACTTTAAACCACTTGTAGATAGCTTCTTTATCTACAACAAGCTTTCCTGATTCTTCATCGTATAGCTTGCCTCCAAAGGCGAAGATGAACTGTATTAAGTCTGGATGAGCGCTTCCTTTACGATGTATTAGCCCCCATTTAGAGCATCCTTTATCTACAGCTTCTTTTGCTTTAGCAAACACGTCATACCAGGTAAATTCACCGTTCTTTACTTTCTCGGCAAGATTCGTTAGATCCCAGCCCATACATGCCGCGACATCTTTTCTGATATATAGAGGTCTTGCCTCAGTGTCCTGTGGCACACCATAATATCTTCCTTTATACATGCCGGCATCCATTATCGGTTTGTAGAAGTCGCTGAATACTGTATCCCAGTACTTGTTAACATAGTCGGTTATGTCTAGTATGTAGCCTTCCTCGGCAAGGCTTGCAATAAATACATAGCTGTTCACG
>Ga0180301_10003208_pt1 | contig 12805 bp, 9 predicted proteins | sample GuaBasSediGuay16_FD_121797 | JGI IMG/M metagenome (GOLD analysis project Ga0180301, IMG submission 121797) | Subseafloor sediment microbial communities from Guaymas Basin, Gulf of California, Mexico - Guay16, Core 4569-2, 12-15 cm | ecosystem: Environmental > Aquatic > Marine > Hydrothermal...
AATTAACAAAAGAGGGCTGGGATCCGCAGTAGTTGATGGATTCAAGATCGCTAGAGGTAAAGTGCTTGGAGTAATGGATGCAGATCTCCAACATCCCCCCGAGAAAATCCTCGAACTCCTATCCGCCATAAAAAACGGTGCAGATATCGCGATAGCAAGCAGATATGTAGAAGGAGGAGAGATCAAAAACTGGGGACTGAGAAGAAAAATAATATCGAAAGGTGCCACCACACTCGTTCACACATTAATTCCCACATTTAAGCAAATCAAGGACCCGCTGTCGGGATTCTTCTTGGTAAGAAGAGAGGTAGTAGAGAATGTCGAGTTGAATCCACATGGTTTCAAAATACTGTTGGAGATTCTGGCAAAGGGGAAGTACTCCACTGTTGCAGAGGTTCCTTACAGATTTAAGGGGCGAGAAATTGGCGAGAGTAAATTGGACTTCAAAGAATACGTAAAATACCTGCATCAACTGTGGAACGCAATTGCCCAGATGCTACCAAAATCAAACCTGAAAAAGACGTTGCTATCAGTTATGCTACCACCACTGATAATCGGTTCATCACTATGCGCACTACTCTACTTCATGCTCATTAATGAAACCTTAACTCATATCTCGCTCGTACTACTTGCTTTAATGCAGATCCCTATCCTTGCAAACTTAATATCACTTATGCTGGGATGCTACTCACTCACAAAGAACGATACCAGCCCGGATTGGTACGGGATACTGAATACAGCGTTTAACTTCTGGATTTGCGCACTTGTGATGTCGTTCTTTGCGCTTGCAGCAATAATGATGCTAATACCCCTACATCCGATTATAATATCAATTGCAGGGTTGCTATTTTTCAACCTCATACAGAGCGTACTAGCGTCCATATTCACAATAAGACACTCGACAACGCTGGCTCTTGGTTCAAAAACATTAACAATAGCCCCCCACTTGCAAATTTCGGAGATCTGGGAACTTCCATCACTCATTCGCAGATCGCGGCTGGAAGTCGGACTCATCCGTCCAACAATATTGGCAAACTTGAGAAAAATAGTAATTTGATGATGAAATATCAAGCACCATACGCCTTTGTTACTTTTATACCTCTAACAGATATTGTCGACGATAAAACGGGTACCGGGGTTTCCCACCAATATACCTGTTTAATCTCCCTGGATACCCCATTGATATCCTCAAACAGTTTGATAATGTTGCCCGCCACCCTTACCCCACGTACCGACCCTACAATCTCGCCATTCTTTACGTAGAAGATTCCATCGCGCGGAATTGTTGAAAAATCCCCAGTTATGTAATTTTGAAATCTTGTGTACCATGTATTGAGGAAATAGAATCCCTCCTGAAGATCCTCGATCAACTCCTCGGTCCGCCTATCACCTTCTCTTATGACGATATTCCAAGGCAGAGGCATCTCCCACCCCGCGTTTCCGGTCCTATTAACTCCGAACTTCTTCGCAGTGATGCCATTATGGACGTACGTCTTAAGAACACCCTCCTTAATTAGAAAATTTCTCTGAGTCGGATATCCCTCGTCGTCAAATATGTGTGAGTTGTAGCCATCCGGCAAATGAGGATCATCTATTACAGTAATTTTCTCCGATGCGATCCTCTGCCCCAGTTTGCCCACAAATGGACTCACTCCCATATCGACAAAAAACGCCGAAAAGAGGTATGCACAGTAGCTCAGTAAATTTGCAACAAAATATGGGCCCAAAACTGCATCATACGTTCCGGGTTCTGCCTTTACGGTCTTTAACATGTCTCTAGCTATCTGGCCAGCCTCTTTTCCAGCACCTTCAGGGTCTATCCCATCAATTCTCCGCGATACTGTCACCCCCATGCCCTGTGCCTCTCCTTTCTCATCCGCAAATGCGCGAACCGTCATCGCAATTCTAGTACCCTTTTCCTCCACCTCTATGCCACCTGTTGATACCAATGTTCTGGTGAAACACTCTGCTATCAATACTCCGGAGACCCTGCATCCTCCATTTTCAATGGCCGAATTTATCGCCACCTCTACCGATTCAAAAAGTTTATCCTCGTCTGATACGACCCTCTTGTCGTAGTAAAGATTCGTGGAGGGATACCTAAATGGGCCCTTGGGAATCGACGTATAACCCGGTATTTCGCGTAGTAACTTCACATTTTCAACCATGCGCTTGAGAGAGAGCGATAAGGACTCATAGTCGGACACTTTCTCCTCACTTGTAATTATCCTTCTATCTTTGGCCACATACAATTTCACAGTCCGGTCAAACCATGCTTTCGATACCGTAATTTGATTGTTTGCAAATCTTATCTGCCTCCGCTCGGAATCGATGACCACACAGATTACATCATCCACTCCCGCTCTCCTTCCTAGGTCAACAGTCCTCTTCGCTAAATCCATAGGCTTCATCCAATTCTCCATACCTCATCCCCCGAGCACTACTTTGCGTAACCGTATAGGAGGGCCGCCCATCCACACGGGACACAGCTGCTCGGGATCTCCCTTCCCGCATAACGCCGCACAGAACTCCAGCAATTCTTCCTTGCCCACCGCATCAACACTACTCCAAAGCTTAGGAGTGGTTATCTCCAAAATGGGAGCGCTCACAAGCTTCGTAAGCTCTCCCTTCTCAATGAGATAAGCTTCTTTTCCAACATACCTCTGGTTGAACCGTCTGTCGTCAATATTCCACTCGCCGAAAGTCTTAATATAAACACCAAGCTTTACGTCCTCAAGCAGTTCTTCAAAACTATAATCTCCAGGCTCAACGTACGTGTTTGCCATTCTAATTATCGGCTCCCTATCGTACGAAACCGCGCGTGCCGCAGCATTGCTCGAAACCCCAAATATGTAAGCCGTTTCCCTATTGTGAAGGAATTCGTTTATCATTCCCTCTTTAATGAGGTATCGCTTACGCGCCCTCACTCCCTCATCATCATACTTGTAGTAACCGAATGAATGTGGAATCGTCGGATCATCAACCACATTCGCGCACCCACTACCGATTCTCGTCCCTAGCATCTCCATTGTTACGAAACTCTCGCCCGCCTGTGCCGCCTCACGCCCCAAGATCCTGTCGGCTTCATATGGATGACCCACCGATTCATGAACCGCAATACCAACAACTTGAGGCCCAAGAACCACGTCTAACTTGCCTTTTGGTGGAGATTCTGCCTCCCTTAATATTTTCACAAGAGTCTCCACTTCTCTCTCCATCCTTTCCATAATTCTCCACTCTTTTAACACCTCAAACCCCCTAGATTCACCTAATTCAATTATCACTTGCTCATACCCCTTAGGTCCTTCGAATGTTGTTAGAATAGCTTCTAAGTACGTTCTGGGCACGTAGGAGTACAGCTCAGCACCATTGGTATTAATGATAAACTTCTCAGTAATCGATCCCTCAAGCCTAAAAACCCTCCACGGAACCTTCCCCTTCAACTCTGCCTCCTTGCTGAGGATCATCTTGTCAACTTCGGAAAGAAACGATATTCTCTCATCAACAGGCATGCTCTCCATACTTAGCTTAGGCCTTATAACATCACTATCGACCGGCGCTTCCTCCCTCGAAAAAACAATGTTGCGCTTCCGATGAGCACCTGCGATCATCGCAAGCTTTAACGCTCTCACAACTGCGGTCTTCAAGGATTCTCGAGTTATCACATTTGTAGAAGAAAATCCTAAACCTCCCCTATAGAGCACCCTGATGCCAACACCTCTACGTCTGCCCGCCTTTATACCCTCTAATGCCCCATTCTTGATGATGATTCCCTCAACCTGATCGTCCTGACATCTTACTTCGCAGAACTCGGCACCCTCACTCTCCGCAACCCTCAGCGCATAATCGGCATAGTCTTTTAACTCGTCAAAACCGCTCAATTAAAGCACCACCTAATCCGTCCGAAGAACCACGAATGCCATCCACTCTTTAGTCCCGAAAAATTAAGCCAATTTTGCATTTAAATGCAATTGCGCACAAAATAAAACAAAAATAAAAGTTGATGATCAATGTAAGGAATTTAAGCGGCAACAAATGCTCTTCTGAACCAGAAGCCAGCCGCTATTGAGAGTATCGCCGATACGGCAACAGCCGCGGAGATCATTGGAATTACCTCAGGCGGTGTTGGTATCGGTGGAACTACTGTCTTCTTGTACACGTTTATGAACGTCCAGTAGTTCATGTGACCTCCAATTGAACTCGGAACTATTCCAGCAACTTTGTCCGCTCTATATGCTTGGACGTTCTTTCTATAATACAGTATAATGGCAGGCAACTGTTCGACTAGTATTCTTTGTAATTCAAATACTATCTCCTTTCTCGCTGTAACATTGTATTCCTTCAGAGCATCCTCACATAGCTTGTCGTAAGTGGAATTTTGAAATCCATACGCGTTATCACCACCGGTGACCTTCTCAGGCATGTACCTACTGTGAAATATTGGCATCAAGAACAGTATGGGTTCTATGCCTAATGAGTATCCAAGGATGTACATGTCGAAGTTCGGTGGCACTGTGTAGAACACGGTTACGATCAACGTGTTGAAGTCGGGTATCTTCGGCACGAAGTCTATGTCGAAGATCTCCTCAAGCGTGGTGCATATCATCATGCACGCTCTTACTCTGACAGGATCGTACGATGGCGCCATTATCTCTATCTTCATTCCCTTTACGCTCGTTTTACCGTCTGGCATCAAGTCAAACTTTCCATTACCATCAGTGTCTCTCCATCCCGCATCTGCTAATATCTTCTTAGCAAGGGTGACATTCTTGCCTGGATCCATCCATGGATACTTCGTTAAGTTCTTAGCGTCCTCTAAGAACCACTCCTTCAGTGGAATTGGCACTGGTGTATATCCGGGGCTTCCAAATCCCATCAGGAATCCTTCAATAATGGCGTTCTTGTCGATGATCGCGGATACCGCACGCCTGAAGGCCAAGTCACTCATAGGCTTCTTTCTCAAGTTGAATCCGAGGAAGAAGTATCCGAGGTCGTCAACAACCGTTAAGTTGATTGCCGGGTGTTCCTCTAAGGCCTTGATCTGCGATGGTGGTACGAACCATCCCATGAGGTCGATTTCGCCCTTCTCCAATGCCAGTACCTGTGCACTTGGGTTTGAGATTATCTTGAAGATCAACCTGTCAGCCTTCGGGTATCCCTTGAGCCAGAACTTCTCGTTCTTTTCGAGAAGTATGTACTGTCCGGGTATTCTCTTGACGAACTTGAATGGACCTGACCCTATTGTGAAATCAGGATCCATGTTAGCGAATCCTCTGACCTCCTCGGGATCGACCTGGTAGGGCGTTGCATCCGGGTTCGTCCACTCCTCAGCCTTACTTACCTGTGCCCAGTTCTTGACGAACCTGGGACCCCACTTGTGCGGTGGGAGTATTGCTGGGCTCAATCCGTATGGGAAGGAGCAGTAGTCGTGCTTCAGTTCAACCCATACGACATATGGGTCGTCCTTATCGACCCATGTTCTGTTAACATAGGTTACTATGTCGACAGTGTTTCTCAGACCCTTACATGCCATGTAGAATCTATAGCTGAAGACCACAGCAACGCCGTTAACGGGAACGCCGTCGCTGAATGTCATGTTCTTTGCCAGTTCGATTCTGAACAGTACTCTCGTATAATTAGTTCCTGTTTCTGGGTCGACTATGTTCAATTCTGTCCTGCTGACCATCTCCCATTTCTGTGCCAGCCATGGAATTACCTTTAACGTGGCGGGCTCGACGTTCACGAGTGACTCGTAGATACAGGATATCACGTAGTCCTCCCAAACGGTGTCATATGTTAGTGGGTTTAGGGTTTTTACATCGTCAAGGAAGGCTATTACTATAGTTCCACCGCCTTCTTCTTGGGCCTTGGCTACTGGTACCGTGCTTAGCATTATCGGCATTAGGAGAAGTAGTGGCAATAATATTAGGCCAAATACCTTAAGCAGGCCCTTCCCCTTATACATAGAATCTCCCTCTTTCTCTCTTACATAGAAAGATCTTTTTGCTCTCATCATATTTGAGGAACGCATATTTAAGCTTAACGTTAATCGGGAGAAGAAAACCTCCTATTCGATTGAGACGTAGGGGGTGTCTGTAAAGGTTCGGTGGGAAATAATTTGCTTTCGTTTTGACCTAAAAAATGAAATTATGTGTCTTTGGAGATGTATGAAAGGGCGGCCAATAACGTTTGCGAGCAATGGATCAGGTGTTCTAGCCTCCTCGCGACCTCGTATTCATGCCTGTATTGTAATAGTTTGAGTACTTCTGAGTCCAGATCTGCCATTAACAGCTCCGTCATGGCAACCTTAATCTCGTTATCCTCGATTAAAGCCGTGATTTCGATTTGGTTTATCTTTGCTTTCATTGCTTCTAGGACCTTCTTTGCCCTTATCAGTTTTGCTGATGCTTCTTTAAACATGAGTTCCTCCCCGTATCTGCCGGGAGAGAAGAGTATTGATCCAAAGAGCATATGCACGGTCCTCATCTTAGAGGTTGAGCGCAGGCTTTTGAGAGCAGATGACACGTACTTGATGAATTCCTTGAGAAGATCTTCGAGGCTGGGTTTGCTTTTCATTGCTGATCACTTACCGTACTTCTGACATTAGTTGATAAGGAGGTGAAGTTCCTGAAATAATTTTCTATTTCGTTTAGGGAGTGCTCATTGGAAAAAGAAAACTAAAAAAAGAATTAAGTTAAGAATTGAATCATTACTCGACCTTCACCCTAGCGAGGCGGCGTGCGATGAACAATGCAATCACAAAACCCACGAGGAATGCCAGTGGCATACCGACTCCTAAGCCGAACAGCACACCAGTGTTGTAGAAGCTTTCAGCGGTTTTGTGGGCATTCAGAGTTACGACCTTTATTGAGACACTACCAACGTTGCCTGCTTTGTCGGTGACGGTCACCGTTATTACGTGTTCTCCGTCAACTACGAGCGTGGTGTCCCATGTAAACACGTTCACGGTACCATTTGCATAGAATTCGGTTATATCATAGATCTTCTCGTCGATTGCCAGGTTCACGCTGACCGGGTTCTCCTCCTCTATCGTGAACTTGATTTGTACGGTGCCAGTTAACTGCTCCCCAGCAGAGGGTGCAACAATCTTGACCTCTGGCAACGAGTTGTCAACATAGAAGTTGAGTGTTGCGACATACTCGTGGCCGTAGTAATCTACAAGTTCGACCGTTGCGTTCCACATGCCATCTGGGTATTTGCTTAGGTCTACTGTAACCATGCCAGCCAAGCCATCGTAGTATCCCAGCTCGCCTGCTGGGGTTCTGTAGAGGATCCAGAAGGAAACCTTAGTCTCGGAGGTCATATCCTGTTTGTCGTATACCTTTGATCCGTTCGGTGCGATCAGCGTGAAGTTGACAGACTTAATTGCTGCAACTGATGGCGAGACTTTCCAAATGATGTTTGCAACACCTTCCAGCCACTTTTGTCCCTCATATTCGTAGGCCGGGTACTGCGGGTTTGCAACGTCTAGTTCTACTCCAGAGACCGGAGGATGAGTGTTTGCGACTATTACTGTCATGGATTCACTTGTCACTACCTTTTGGGTATTGTTTAGGTACCAGACAGTTACGTTAATAGTGTAGGTTCCGTCGCTGACCGCGGTTGTGTTCCACTCCGCTAGGAACGAATAGTGAATTGGTGTGAACTTTTCGGAGTCATAGAAGTGAGTCAGAACAGCAGTTCCCGTCGAGTCATAGATCTTTAATGTTACATTTATCCAAGTGTAGTTGGTTGGACTTAATGACCATAGGATCTTTGCGATACCATAGGTGTAGATTTCGGAGCCGATGGTGATATTAGGTTCGACATCAATGGAGATCTGCAGACCTTTTGACTGTTCCTCAGCCTGCTTCATGGAAGGCATGGCGAGCGCGTTTGGTATGCCAACAATAAGGGCGAACACCGGTAGTAGTGTCAATATAAGTGCTATCGCTAGGGGAACTGCCTTCTTGCTTGTTGCCCTCACCATTGGAATCCCCCATTTCCCGGACTCTCACACAAATAGCTTTTAAGCATAAGTATGGTAGGATACATCCTTTTTATACTTTTTCTCTGCATTTAGAGCGTTCCGATCGTGCTTGACAAAAAAATAGGAAAATCCCCATCCGCAATTTTAGTAAAGCTATTGTCTTGGGAGACAGTGATGTGCTCTCGTAATTTAATTCTTGACAGTTTCGCGTGATCTCTCCTTTAATAACGGACACAAAAATTTTATGAGGAGTCAATCGAAGATCCCAAAAAAGTGGTATTAGTTTTGGGGTTAACGGTGTCGTTTGAGTATTTACTCGATGGACGAGAGAAGGTGGCATGCAGCATAGTGATTTGGTGAGTACCTGAGGAGTTCCGGTTCTTTCTTCTTGCAAATATCCTTGGCGTATGGGCATCTGGTATGGAATCTGCAGCCAGGAGGTGGGTTTATAGGGCTTGGAACTTCCCCCTTAAGAATTATTTTTTCTCTTTTTGCCTCCGGGTCCGGTATTGGCACGTTGGAGATAAGAGCCTTCGTGTAGGGGTGTAGCGGTTCTCTTATTACCTCCTCGGTCGGTCCTATTTCGACGATTTTGCCGAGATACATGACCGCGATGTGGTCGCTCATATATCTAGCTTGAGCGAGGTCGTGAGTTATGAAGAGGTACGTCATTTTGTATTTTTCTTTAAGATCGAGCATTAAGTTCAGTATTCCTGCTCTCAGTGATACATCGATCATGGAAACTGGTTCATCTGCGACTATGAACTCCGGATTGACTATTAATGCACGGGCTATTGCGACTCTCTGTCTTTGCCCGCCGCTGAGTTCGTGTGGATATCTTATCATGAAAGACTCTGGTGGTGTCAGGCCCACCTCTTCTAAGGCTTTGGCGACCTTGTTTTCCAAGTCTTCCTGATCCTCATACAGGTTATGTAGTCTGAGGGGTTCTGCGATTGTGTCAAATATTGTTAACCGCGGGTTTAGGGATCCGTATGGATCCTGGAATATCATTTGCATTCTGGTTCTTAACTTCTGCAATTCTTTCTTGTCGAGGGAGAATATGTCTATTTTATCGAAGAAGACCTTCCCGCTTGTTGGTTCTATCAGCCTGAGTATTAGTCTGCCAGTTGTTGTTTTTCCGCAACCGGATTCTCCGACGAGGGCGAGGGTTTCTCCTCTCAATATGTCGAATGAAACGCCATCTACTGCATGGACGAAGAGCCTTTCGCCGCGAAGAAGCATTGAAAGGAACCCTGTTCTTACTGGGAATAGTTTTCTAAGATTTAGAACTCGCACTAGGACATTATCCGGAATTTCTCCACTTAACGCTTCTTCAAGCGTTATTCTTTCACCACTCAATTACTTTCCCTCCCAACTCTTCGGCAAAGTGGCATGCAACGAAGTGCCCATCCTTTATTTCTCTAAACTCAGGTTCCTTGCTCTTGCATATCTCTTGTGCGTACGGGCATCTGGGATGGAATCTACATCCGGGGGGCGGATTGCGCAGGTCAGGCGGAAATCCGGGTATTCCCTTAATCCTTCGCTTTGGCCCCACGATACTTGGGAATGCACTCATTAATCCTGCCGTGTATGGGTGATAGGGATTCTTGAATATGGTCTTTATATCTGCAAGTTCGACTATCTTCCCGGCGTACATTATGGCGACCCTATCGCAGATTTCGGCTATCACTGACAAGTCGTGAGTTATCAGCAGCACGGTCAGTTTGTACTTATCACGTAACTCTCTAAGCAACTTCATTACCTGGCTCTGGATGACCACGTCAAGCGCGGTGGTGGGTTCGTCGGCTATGACCATTTTGGGGTTGCATGCCAATGCCATTGCTATCATTGCTCTCTGGCGCATACCTCCACTGAGTTCGTGCGGATAAGATCTACCTCTGCTTCTCTCTATTCCGACCATTTCGAGGAGATCGCGTGCCCTCTCTATAGCCTCCTCCTTGGTTATGTTTTTCTCGTGGAGCATTATTGCCTCGGCTATTTGGTCCTCTACTCTAAATACGGGGTTTAGTGCGTTCATAGCCCCCTGGAACACCATGGAGACGAGACGCCATCTCACGTGCTTTGACATGTACCTGTCACTGACCTTCACGATATCTATTCCATCGATGATTATCCTGCCGTCCACTATTTGTCCGGGTTTTGGAACTATTTTCATGATCGCATATGCGAGTGTTGACTTTCCGCACCCGGATTCTCCCGCAAGACCCAGCACTTCTCCCCTGTATATGTCCAAGCTTACGTTATCAACTGCTCTTATGACGGGGCCCGCCTTTAAGAAGTAATACACCTTTAGATTTTCTATCTTTACGAGGGGGGCTTCACCTTTCCTGGTTTCGGGCCTAAAATTACTCAAGGACTCTCACCTAGCCCTCAATCTTGGGTTTAATATCTCATCCATAGCATAACCGATTAATGCAAACGCGAATGCCACAAGAGTTATACAGAGCCCCGGTGGGATTATGTAATTCCATTGGTAAATCGCGCCTGCGTCCCATGCGAATTGTAGCATTACTCCCCAGCTTGGTCTTGTTGGATCGCCGAAGCCGAGGAAACTTAGAGATGCTTCTGCAATTATAGCGGAGGGGACATTTAGTACCACGTATGCGAATATTAAGGGGGCAACATTGGGAAGGATGTGCTTGAACAGAATGTAGAGTTCAGATGCGCCCGCCGCCCTTGCAGCTTCAACGAACGGCCTTTCTTTAAGCGATAGTACTTGTGATCTTATAGCACGTGCAGTGCCCGGCCAGCTGATTATGCTGATCACGAGTATTATATTTTCAACACCGGGACCGAGGATTGCTGCGAACACTATGAGTAGCGGCAGTCCGGGAAGCATTAGGAACACATCTGTTATTCGCATCAACGCTTCATCTACTTTCCCGCCAAAATATCCCGATACCAGCCCTATAAGTGTTCCTATGACTACCGTGAATAATGCGGCTACTATTCCAACGAGGAGGGATATTCGCGAGGATAGTATTAGGATGGAGAAGAGATCTCTTCCTAACTCATCGGTTCCGAGAATGAACCTGGAACTTGGCGGTTCAAGTGCCCCTCCGACGTAGTAGTCCGTATAGCTGTATGGTGCAATTATATCCGCGAAAATCGCAATTAATGCGAAGAATATCAGTATACCTAGGCCCAAGAGACCCAGTTTGTTCTTTTTATAGATTACCCAGAACCCAGATATTCTCCTTTTCAGTAGTACCCATCTGCTTATTCTATACTTCTTGGGAGTCTTACCTGCCATCATTGACCCCCTTAGGGTGTTAATATCTAATTCTCGGATCGAGGAACGCGTAGATTATGTCGGCAATTATGTTTGCTATTACGACAAGTATCGCCATAACTGTGAAGGTCCCCCAGAGCACAGGAAAATCCTGATGGAGCGTCGCTTCGAAAATTAGTCTTCCCATTCCCGGCCATGAGAATATTGTTTCTGTCAGCACAGCGCCGCTGAATATTCCAGCAATCGCGAGCGCTATGATTGTTATCATGGGGAGCATTGCGTTTCTTCTAGCATGTTTGTAGATTATTACGTCATCGGGGCATCCTTTTGCTTTTGCGGTGATTATGTAGTCCTCCATGAGGGTGTCGAGCATTGTATTCCTCATTATGAGGTAGTAACCACCGAACAAGTATAGTATGAGTGTGACTACTGGAAGAACCATGTGCCATATCACGTCGAGCACGAATCCTATCGGGTCCTGCCATGGTTCCATGGATAACCATTTTTCGCTCAGCACTCCCGCAACGGGGAACCATTTCAGCCAGTAGCCGAACACCAGTATCATGAACATGCCTAACCAGAATACAGGCATCGAGTAGAAGACTAGCGCTATAACGAGTGTGGATACATCGAATTTGCTTCCATATTCCCATGCAGATATTGCTCCTAATTTCATTCCGAGCCATATTGCTCCGATGACTGCGGGCACTAGAAGCACAAGTGTGTAGGGTAGGGCTTCGAATATTAACTCCGATACCGGTCTATTGTGGACGAACGATATGCCGAAGTTCATTGTGAATACGTTCTTGAAGTACATGAGCAGCTGCTCGTGCAGTGGTCTATCGAGCCCAAGTTCGTGAATCAGAGCATTCTTTCGCTCCTCCTTTAGCCAGGGATTTCCGGCTACGAGTAGCATCACAGGATCTCCTGGCATTAACCAGAATATGAAGAAGTTGAGAACCAGCACGAACATCAGTGTTATAAATCCGGTTATTAACCGCCTTATCAGGAAGTCCCTTAGCGCCACACCTACCACCGTTCACATGTGGAATTTAAACGCGCTCTTTCCAGTGTTTACCGATTAGGATCTTAAGGTCTCTAAAATTATATATCTTATAAATATTGCTTTGCCGGGTTGTTTCATAGAGATCTGCTGGGATTGCTGCCTTTAAATGTCGAGTTTTAAACGGTATTTTGATAGAGCATCCCCTCGGTTTCACATACTATGAATGATATCGGGTACTATTTTTACGAATTTCGAGAATATTCTTTCTAACTCTTCCTCAGTTTTCGCCTCGACCGTTATCCTTATCTTCGGTTCCGTGTTTGATGGACGCATTATGATCCATCCGTTTTCGAGATTTACCCTCACACCGTCGATTGTGTCGATATCATAGCCTTCGGATCTGAACCGTTCAATTAGTTTCTGGATCACCTGAAACTTTATGTGGTCGGGGCACTCGATATTTGTTCTCTTGAGGGGATAGCTGGGGATCTGATCCATGAGTGTTGATAGTTTTTCGCCTGTTTTTTCGAGTTCTGCGGTTATCATGAAGGATGCG
>Ga0180301_10003209_pt1 | contig 12801 bp, 10 predicted proteins | sample GuaBasSediGuay16_FD_121797 | JGI IMG/M metagenome (GOLD analysis project Ga0180301, IMG submission 121797) | Subseafloor sediment microbial communities from Guaymas Basin, Gulf of California, Mexico - Guay16, Core 4569-2, 12-15 cm | ecosystem: Environmental > Aquatic > Marine > Hydrothermal...
AAGAAAAACACACTGATCGTTCCAATCGAAACATTCCTCTCCATACTGGATAAATCAACCTACAATTTATAAACTTGACAGATACAACTTCAATCTACAACTCTCATCAAAAACTACTTGTCTGACCTCAAATATTATAAGGGATTTGCTTAAAAAAAATTTGGCGGGCCCGCCGGGATTTGAACCCGGGATCCCCGGCTCCGGAGGCTTACACACCCCTTCAGCTGCCGATTAGGGCTCGGTGCCTTTAATCCTGGCTAGGCCACGGGCCCGAATTTTTCTCATCTAAAAATCGTGAGATTCTGTTTTTATTCTTTTCTTGTATTAGTATTTGACTTTGTATACGCAGACTAATGGTATTACGGAGGTTCCCGGAGCCGGTTTGGGATTGCCTTTTTCTTGGGAGAAGTAGGCTTCTTCAAAGTGTTCTAGCTGGATTGCCGAATATCCGAATAGCGTCATGTCTCTGCCATAAAACATCAGCTTATACAGTAGTGTATTTTGTCCCCTCTCGCTTGGAAATATTTCAGTGCTTTCAATCCTTCCGTTCCTATTATAATCTTTGTAGTTCCAGCCAAGCGTATAATTTCCAAAGTAGGAGCGTGCGGTTTCTTCGTCAGGTACAACCTTAGAGATTAAAGCCATCCAAATCCATTTACCATTATCTCCACCATACTCGTAGGCATCGTTCGGGCGAATATTCCCTCCAATGTTAACATACTGGTACTTTGTATTAAAGAACGTTACGTACACCACAACGTGGGTTACATTATATTTCCTGAAGATCTCGATCGCTTCAGTCTCATTTGACATGAAAGCCCTACCTATCTGCGCTATCTGCGTGCTATTAAGTGTACCGTTATCTGCAAGCGTTGTTTTGTTAGCGATAACCGTTATCCAATATCCGTAGTCCCACCAGCTAGCAACCACAGTTCCAGGTTCACCAGGCTTGGAAGGTGAGGGAGGAAGGTTCTCACGCATCCACGTTAGAGCATCTATCCAATCGTGAACCGTTGATGAGGGCTTAGCTGAAATACTGGCTCCAGCAATAGTTGTGGGGGAATCAGCACGTGAGATAATCCTTGAACCCTGAGCTCTAGGGCCAAAAATAAAGTCTGTTCCAAAAACATAAGTTAAGGCGAAAAGTGCAAACATTAAGATTAGAAGTCCACCGACAACCTCCCTTTTTGGAGGTTTAAACTTAACTCTCCGCCCAAATGTTTGGCTGCTCTCCCTTAAGGCTTCAATCAGGGGTGTTAGAACACGCTTAAGCGCCAATGCGCAGAGTAAACATATGGATGGTGACGCAAGTATATTAAGCCTAATCATTGAACTAGCAAAATACATGGAGGTCAAACAATATATAATGACAAAAATGCTTAGGTTCGTTGCCATCAACGTGGCGAAATATATGCCAATGGGAATAAACAGAACCCCAACACCAAAATTATAGTAGAATGTTGCCCAAGTAGACGGCTTATGTTCCGCAACGGACTCAAACAGCGGACTCGTTGAACGCTGAGTCGGATTTATAGCTAAAAGAAACTTCCCGCCAATAGGTTTCATAAGCCCCATAGAAGTAAAGGTGAAATAAGCGGCGGCGAGCACGCCGAGGAAAATAGATGTGTAAATCAGCTTTTTCCTTGTTGATGTTATCCGCCTATTTATTTCAGCTATACATAGCAAAAAGAAAACGCCGTAAACTGATAAATTGGATACCTCCAGCAGAAACTTCACTCCAGTACGCGGGTTAACCGCCGCTATCAAAAAGGCGATGGTAAAAGCTACTCCATGGGAGAGAAGGAGACGTGAGGAATATTTCCCTGCCAACAATAAAACGAAAGAGAAGAGAGCTATTACGGCAACAAGATATCTGGCGGCTCCCCATGCTGTACAGAAGTAACCAATCGACAGCCCGGAAAGAACAGCATAGAAGATGCTGCATCTTAAAGATCTTTTAGCATCTAAGGACCTAGTAAAGAAGAGTATGGAGAGCAATGCACTAAGTATGCCGACTGTTTCATCATCAAACCATCCGAGAGATGTCCGGCTGATATGTGAGGGATCTAAAGCCAACAATAACGCTGAGAACAAGCCAACAGACTCGCCCCCAAGATCCTTACCGAGAAAATACATAGTGATACATGTTAAAGCCGCCATTATGATGGGAAATATAACGCAGAGATTGTAGAGGGGATCCGTAGCCAACGGATCTAGCGGGTTTAAATCTGAACCAAAAAGCAGCGGGACTCCAAGAAACCTCAGGATTTCATAGAGCGTAGCCGCTGTCAGCGTTAATCCCAGATTTGCAACGGGAGGTATATACCGTCCATTTGGATACCATCCAGCATAATCATGCCAAGAAAATAAAGATGAGAGTCCATGAGTGGTAATATATTTAGTCACATAGTAATGGAAGTAGGGGTCAAACTCATTTAGGTAAAATCCCCATCTTAAAGGTAGCATTCTAATTGCTGAAGCTAAAGTCACAATTAAAAAAAGTAATGTTCCCTTAATAAGAGAGGAATGCGTAATCTTAGGGCGAAAAGATGGGATCTCACGTAAGACCCTACTAAACCTCTTAAAGCAATCCGTAATCTTCATTAGAGCACCCTTTTTTGCTTAATGAAAGAAAGCTTATAGATATTTATCTTTTATTGTTTCCCCTCAATTCTCTAAGGTAATTACATTTTTAATTCTTTGTCAAATCTCACATACTATATTCTCTTAATGTTTTTCATTGGTAAAATTTTAACTTTCCGCGGTATCAGCGATAATTCTCTACCACATTTAGGACATTTACCATTATACATTTGATGTACTTCTTCAGGAGACTTTAAATCGTCCCCCTCATAAAGAATTTCTCCACAATTATCACATAATACCCGCTGAGGCATCCATTTTCCCTCCTTAAATTAAGTAAGAAAAGAGTAAGACATTTAAAGCTTCCTAGCTTTTTAGTCTGTAAAGCTTCAGTCCCGCTACGTTAGTTGGAGGAAATATGGTAGTTGAGTAATAATAGAACGGTTTTCATTCTATGCGAGAAGCCAGATGCAGCTATGCGTATCGCTAAAGCCCTAGAAAATGGAAATGGCTTCTCAAAAAAGACTTTAAACGGTGTTCCATATTATGAAGTTAATAGAGGAAATGAAAAGTTACTGATTGTTTCAGCCTTAGGTCACCTATATACAATGACCCCAAATGTGGCAAGCCGAGATATTTTCCCAGTTTTCAACTTCAGCTGGGCTCCACGATATATGGTTGAAAGGGGAGCCAAGAAAACCAAAACGTGGATAAACGTTATCTCTAAGCTATCTAAGAAAGCGCAGGAATTTATACTTGCAACAGACTACGACATTGAAGGCGCCACTCTAGGATACACAATTCTCAAGTACGCCTGCGGCGGAAAAGAAAAAGAAGCTAAAAGAATGAAATTCTCAACTCTCACAGCCGAGGATCTCCAAAGAGCCTACGAGAACACTCTTCCTCACATAGAATTTCCGGTAGTTGAAGCCGGTTTATGCCGCCATTTTCTTGATGCCCTCTACGGGATAAATCTTTCCAGAGCTATGACGATTTCAGCTAAAAACTGGAGTGGAAAATATTCGACTTTAAGCATAGGTAGAGTTCAAGGTCCAACATTAAAGTTTCTAGTTGACAGAGAAAAAGAGATAAACACCTTTATCCCGACGCCTTATTGGTCGATAAAGGCTAAGATCGAGATTAAAGGTTCAATCTATGAAGCCGAATATGAACGAGAAATCATTAAAACCAAAAGTGAAGCAGATTCCATTGTTAACTCATGTAAAAATAAAATTGGAAGAATATCCCGCATAGAAGTCAAAAAAATCCTTCAAAAGCCGCCTACACCATTCGACTTAGGCGCCCTGCAGACAGAAGCCTACGCACTCTTCAAATATACGCCTAAAAGAACATTAGAAATAGCTGAACGCCTATATCTAAATGCTTTAATATCCTACCCGCGAACATCCAGCCAAAAGCTCCCTCCCTCAATCAACTATACGTCAATACTGGGATCCCTAAAAAATCATCCAGAATACCGCGATTTAGCTGAATTTCTCCTCGCTAAGAAAGATCTCACCCCACGAGAAGGCAAAAAAGATGATCCTGCTCATCCAGCAATATACCCAACAGGTAATCTTCCAGAAAAAAACCTAACACCCCAAGAAAAAAGAATATGGGATCTAATAGTTAGACGCTTCATGGCGGTCTTCGGCGACCCAGCCTTAAAACAAAGTATGAAAGTGTCCATATCAGTGGGCAAACACACCTTCTATTTGCGCGGCAGACGAATCCTTAATGAAGGATGGATAAAATTTTATAGACCCTATGTCAGGGTTGAAGAAGTCATCCTACCCGAACTCAAAACTAATGATCAAATTAAATTTTTAGAGGTTATACGCGAGGACAAATTCACTAGGCCCCCACCGAGACATAACCCAAGCAGCCTACTCAAAAAAATGGAGTCTGAGGGAATAGGTACAAAATCCACTAGAGCCAACATAATAGAGACCCTCTATGAACGTGGCTACATAAATGGTGAGCGAATAATTGTTTCAGAATTAGGTTTCGATGTTATAGACTTGCTTAATAGATACTGTCCCGAAGTGATCTCCGTTGATTTAACGAGAGATCTCGAAGAAAGCATGGATAGGATACAGAGCGGCAACGAGAAAATGGAAAACGTAATATCCAAAGCAATCCGACGCCTAAAACCTATTCTCGAAAAAATAAAAGAGTATGAAAAAGACATAGGACGTGAACTAAGCATTTCCATCAGAAAATCCCGACTGCAGGAACGAACTCTAGGTCAATGTTTAACCTGTAAAACAGGGAAGCTCATGATCCTATATTCTAGGCGTAGTGGAAAACGCTTCGTCGGATGCACCAACTTCTTTAAGGGCATCTGCAAAACTTCCTTCCCACTGCCTCAAAAAGGCACAATTAAACCTCTACATAAGAGCTGTAGTAAATGCGGTTGGCCCCTTGTTCAGGTAAAGATTAAAGGCAAGCGTCCTTGGATTTTATGTATAAATCCTAAATGTCCATCTAAAGAAGGATTGAGCAAATGAAATGTAAAATTTGTGAAAGAAAAGCGGAAAGCGAATTCTGCAAGTTCCATAAAATCTCATATGAAAATTTGGTGAAAAAATTTGAAGAATGGAAGAAATCAATGGATATTTCATGGCTGGAATATCTAAAAATGCTGCAGGATAACCCTTACACTGGTGTGTGGGTTAAGGAAGTAATTCAATATTTATTATCCAAAGAATCAAATGGGAAAACAGAAAAAATTAAAAAACATAGTAACGTTTAAATCCAATCCCCAATATTCTATTTCCTAAGTACAATAATTAAATGGTGCCAAGATGAGTAAAGAAAGATTCTCCTCAATAAGGTATTTCCTGCGAAAAAACATTAATAAACTCGTAAATTATCGCCCCTCACCTAACATCATTGCCCTAATTCTAATGTTCATCGCAATCTTTTTGCTTGGTGGAGGAATATACGATATATCAGTGCCTATTCGAAGCGTAATGCCCTATTATAGAGGCTTCACCCTACTCTATCCCAGCCTACATGATCAGCTACTCAGTGAAAGCATAGCCATAATGATAATCTATGCCCTAGGAACCGCAGGCTTAATCCTAATATATCGAAGCGCCAGATATAGACGTAATCCGGAGCAAGCTTCCCTATTAACACAATTAGGCGCCGCCCTACTAATAATAGCCTTCATAGTCACTGAATCAGTTCTCTATATGTGGAAACTAGGCTTCGGCTTCTAAAAACAGTGAAAAATAATAGTAGTTACCCTAATTTTTAATTGGTTTAATCTAAAAGGAGTTGATTAATTTGCGAACTATAGAATGGAAAGACGGAATAGTGTCTACAATAGATCAAACGTTACTTCCTGACAGGGAAGTCTGGATCGAAATGAGAACCTGCCGTGAAGTAGCCAGAGCTATTAAAGAAATGAAAATCAGAGGCGCTCCATTAATCGGTGTTGCGGCAGCCTATGGTTTAGCTCTAACAGCCTATTATTCAAGAGCAAAGAATAGGGAAGACTTCATGAAGGAAATTGAGAACTCAGCTCAATTACTCAAAAAAACAAGGCCGACAGCGGTTAACCTATTCTGGGCTATTGAGCGAGTTCTTAATAAAGCAAGACAAATGGAAGGCGACGTAGATCTCTTAAAGAGCATCATTATCGAGGAAGCTAAACGCATGGCTGATGAGGACGTGATGGTGAACCGGAAAATCGGCGAGTATGGTTCACAACTGATATCTGACGGTGACACAATTTTAACGCACTGCAACGCTGGGAAATTGGCTACTGTAGATTACGGTACAGCCTTAGCCATTATCCGAGTTGCATGGGAGGAAGGCAAAAAGATAAAGGTGATTGCCAGTGAAACCAGACCTAAGCTTCAAGGCGCCAGATTAACAACTTACGAACTAATGCGTGATGGAATACCGGTAACATTAATAACCGATAACATGGTTGGATACGTAATGTACAAGAAATTAGTGGATAAAATAATCGTCGGCGCTGATAGAATAGTTCGCGACGCCGTAATAAATAAAATAGGCACATACACAATCGCTGTTTTAGCTAAAGAGCATAATATTCCATTCTATGTTGCAGCACCCTTATCCACATTTGACCTCAACACCCTCGCAAAAGATGTAATTATAGAAGAAAGAGATCCTAAAGAAGTAACGCAAATAAAATCCTTAAGAATAGCTCCGTTAGGTGTAAACGTGTTAAACCCAGCCTTCGATATAACTCCAATAAAATATGTAGACGCCATAATATGTGAGAAGGGAATTTTAAATAGGGAAGACTTTGAGAAGCTAACCAAAAAGAGGAACTGAATGATTGAGGTAGATGATAGTGGCCAATAACAATGAGAAAAAAGAGAGAGAAACAACCAAGAAGACTATCGAGGCTTCACTTAAAGATAACAGTGTCCTCATTAAATCAGCTGAAGACATGGAAAAACTTTCCTCTAGAGGCTATGGTATACCGCAAGATGATGGTCTTCTACTAACCTTTTACGAAGCCATGTACCTATGTAGCAAAGGCTTAATTAACGTCAAAGATGAAAAAACCGGTGAAAAAGTTGATTTCCAAAGTTTACTTAAAAGATACGAAGCTACTGAGAAAAACGCGTGGATAAAATATTTAATTTATCGTGATCTAAGAAGCAGAGGATACGTTGTCCGAGAAGGCTTCGGATTAGGCGCAGATTTCCGCCTTTACGAAAGAGGTGAATATGGTAAGAACTCAGCCCACTACATAGTCTATGGCATATATGAGGGAATGCCTCTCTCCATAGAGGATCTAACCCAAATATTAAAACGTGTACAGAATTTAAAGAAAACTCTCATATTAGCCGTTATAAACCGAAGGGGGGAAATCGTCTATTATTCACTATCCCGTTTAAGTTTCTGAGCTCAAATAGCAATCAAGTCTTACTCCCTCAGTTTCCGCAGAGATAATAAGCCAATTACATCGACAAAGCTATTGTTTATCATATCCAGCATGCCAAACGTTACCTGCTTTGCAGATTCAATATCAGGGAAAAGTATGATGAAAGTAAGCTCAAAAACCCCTAATCCCGTCACCGTAATCGGAATCAACCTCACAAGTGATAAAAGCGGATGTAACATAAGCCATGTAAGAAACGGAAAATCTATCCCTACAGCCTGCCCTAGAATATTCCATTCAACCCCCCGCAATATCCATCCTAAAAGCGGAAAAACAAAAATAAACAATGTTTTTCCCCTAAGTTCCTTAAGCGAATTTCTGAAATCCTCATAATATGGTAAAACAATCTTTCCCACCAAAGGAATTTTCGAGACTAGCTTCATGCTTTTGGAGCTTCCGAGAAAAACTAAAAATATTATGCCTCCCAGAATTATTATGACAGCGAATAGAAAAAGAAACGTATTAATTTCGATGTTAAAAAGGTAAATGAAGAAAATTGCGGAGATCATGCTGAAAATTGCTTTTGCAATCACGTCCACTACAACCAGCACTGAAACTACACCTATGTTTGCAGCAAGCTTCGATTTGAAGGGTAGCGATGATAAAAGATAACCAGTTCTCCCAATACTGAAGTCGCTGCCAAGCATTCCGAAAAGATGAGCAAGAAAACTATCCATCCACTTTGTTTTAATCCCGCTTTTACGCATTGCCCAACAAAGTCTATATCCCATCAGGATTGCCTGTATTAAGTAAGGAATGTCGCTGGCTAAAAATAGATAGAAATTTACGGATATTAATGCCTTTAAAAACTTTTCAAAATGCAGAAAATTCGAAAAGATAAACACTAGGACAATCATGCTCACTACAATGCTCAAAAGAAATCGTTTGTTCATTTAATAGGTTCCTCAGTTATTTTATGGATTTTTTGATGACCGCTGATTTATTCCCTTCTTTTGCGTGAGATCCAACGTTATATAAAGTATATTGTTTCCCCTAACAAGAATCTTTCCATAGTTTGCAATGGGTTGATCACCGTTGTATTCCGATGCGCTATCAAGTATTATGTTCATATAATTATCACAATGTACCATTGTACCTCTATATTCAACATTATTTTTAAGTGTGACTCCAATATAGGAATTCATTTGCTTTACTAGTACATTTAATGGTTTTTTACTGGGCTCCATAAGCCTATCGCCAAATTATTGCTATTACCTTTTTTAAACTTTACCTATAAAAGCATTACCGTAAAGATTTAAAAATGTAATGCATCTATTTTCAAAGAAGATTCTCAATAAGGTGAGAACATGTTTAATAGTAAGTTAAAAATAATTATTTAATGTATGGAATGATGAATGAAATGGGAGTTCTTCCAGAAAGATCATTCAAAATACAGACAGAGGTTTCACCCGCATATCAAAATGATCTACTCTTATTTATATACCAAAAATATATAGTTCCATTCTATCGTAATTTTGCAAATGTCAGACGTTGGATTATAGATGGAAAAGAAACTTTAGCTTTCACCCTTCTAGATCCGAATGGCTTATGGTACGTGGACATTGAAGTTACAGCTGGAAACCCTGTCGAAGTCCGAATGAAACCAAGTGATCATGTGTCCGATAGAATATTAAACAAGATCAAAGAGGACCTAATAATCACAATCCAGATGTTTGAAGATGAAATCCGACAGAGAACCCTTTATTTTGCATGGGTTCCAAGCAAACATTTTGTTAGTGAGAAAACCCTCACACGTAGAAAAAAGATTTTAAGCCAAATATTTACTGGAAACATGCTAATGCTTTTTGTAATATTCATATTTTTCAGCTACATGGTTTTTCTGTTGGCTGGACCGGAATATGCGCCGATAATCTTGGTTCTATCCCAATTCATTTTAGTTTTATTTTCAGATAAAATTATAATGCGGATGGGCGATTGGACAATCAGTAAAGAATCGCCCTATGTATACATACTCCAATATCACATACCCCTAGAAGAATTTGAGTACATCAGACAAAATTATTCAAGAGAGCGTCTCCTCCAAATTAAGAAAGAAATCTACGAAAGAACTCTAGCGCTTGGTAGATCGATTGATGTTCAAACAGTTCAAGAAGTTTTTTCCCAGCATGGAATACATATTAGACCTGAAAATCTGCTAGTGAAAAGCGTAAATGTGTATCAAATTGTTAAGAATATTGCCCATCAATTCCATATGCCAATCCCAAAAATTAGGGTGGCAAACATCATAGTTCCCAACGCCGCTGCCACCGGCCCATCCCCCCGTTTCAGTCTCATTTTAATAACTACGGGCTTACTTATTCAGTTAGATGAGGAAGAAATTTTTGCGGTTGTAGGTCACGAAATAAGTCACGTGAAAAACAGGGATCCCCTCGCTCTTTTCGCGTTAACATCAGCCGAATACCTATTTAGAGTATATATTCTTCTTCAATTCATTTACTTCTTCGGCTTCATTTACTTCCTACTTGCTTTAAGCCTAATTTACTTTATAGCAAAATTCTTTGAGGCTAGAGCGGACTTAGAATCAGCCATAGTGCTTGGCAAACATTATGCTTTGGCTAACGCCCTAAGAAAAATAGGTTATAGGCGATTGTGGATGGAAAGGAGATCCGGTAGAATTGGTAGTTGGCTTGGCCTAGATCCTCATCCTCCTCTATCATTTAGAATCGAGAGGCTGGAAAGCATACAAGACCCCCAAAAAATAAAGCATCCATTCATGCGCTCAATGAAGGATTGCATAAACGGTTTATTAAGGGAAATAGGAATATAATAAGCAAACAATTTACACCCTTCTATTTCAAGCAAAGTATTTATAATTTCCCTCTCAAAGTTAAAGATGTAACCCGGCGCAGAAAGCCGAAGATCGTGGGTTCAAATCCCACCGGGTCCGCCACATCCCCATTAAGTCAAGATATACTAAATTGGACCCGTAGTCTAGTCAGGATTAGGACGTCGGCCTGCGGAGCCGGGTTTCAGCATACGTCTCTCATCCATGTTAATGTATGTTAACGGCTTAAAGGTCGCCAAACGAATGGCAAAGTTTATTAGTTTCATTTATTGTTAAGCTTTTGCTCTTAAGGAATTGTAATGCGGGTAATGGTTAATTGATGGGGGAAATATTGAAAATGCGCATTAACTCTCTTAATCTATCCCTAGAGGAAGGGAGGGAGAATTAAAAGTTTGATTAGTTCTGAAGATGCCTTTTTAATCATGAAATCTTTCTTCGAAGAAAAGGGGTTGGTCAGGCAGCATCTCGATTCCTATAACGAATTTATTGAACATGGACTCCAAAAAATTGTGGATGAAATTAAAGAAATAGAAATCGAGGTTCCGGAAGGACCCTATAAAATAAAGTTTGGTAGAGTTTTTATTGTTCGAGAAACTGAAAACAGCGTTATTTATGGACCCTACGTAACTGAAGTTGATGGTACACATCGAGAAATTTATCCTATGGAGGCGCGTCTAAGAAATCTAACATACGCAATGCCTGTTTCAGTTGAAATGATGCCTGTTATAAATGGTAAAGAAATGGATAAAGAACTCGTTTACATCGGCGATATACCGACAATGCTCAAGTCTAAATATTGCCATCTTTCCGATCTCTCTGAAGAAGAATTGATCAGGCAGGGTGAAGATCCTCTAGATCCCGGAGGATACTTTATAATTAATGGGTCTGAAAGGGTTGTCGTCGCCCTTGAGGATTTAGCTCCCAACCGTATACTTGTAGATTATGAGATAAAGGGAGCTATACCGATATATAGAGCTAAAATATTCTCAACAACTGTTGGTTTTAGAGCTAGAATTGAAATGCGTATGAAGCCTAATGGCGCATTATATGTTTCTATGCCCGGGGTTCCCTCAGAGATACCTTTCGTCGTCATAATGAGAGCTCTCGGTCTCGAGTCTGATAAAGAAATAGCTGAAACCGTTTCGTTAGATAAGGAAATACAAAGTGAACTGGAACCTTCATTTGAGGAGGCAGCTAACATAAATACTATTGAAGACGCCCTCCTATACATTGGAAATCGAGTAGCGCATGGTCAAGTTAGAAGCTATCGTTTGCAAAGAGCTCAGATTCTTCTAGACAGAAACTTCCTACCCCACATGGGTAGAACCCCTGAGAGAAGAATTGAGAAAGCCTATTTACTCGGTGAGATGGCTGCTAGGGTCATTGAACTAAAGCTGGGCAGACGTAAACCCGATGATAAAGACCATGTTAAAAACAAGCGGTTAAAGCTTGCTGGGCCACTTCTGGCCGATCTGTTCCGTATAGCATTCAGAAATCTCTGCCGCGACATTAAATATCAGCTTGAAAGGATGGGAACGAAAAGACGTATGCTAAGCATTTCGATAGCTGTTAGACCTGGAATAGTGACTGAGAAGCTTCAGCATGCGCTTGCAACTGGTAATTGGGGTCGTGGGAAGGTTGGCATAACGCAGCTACTTGACAGAACTAATCTAATATCAACGTATAGTCATCTCCGAAGACTTCAATCGCCATTAAGTCGGAGCCAGCCAAATTTTGAGGCTAGAGATCTGCATGCTACACATTGGGGTAGGCTATGTCCAAATGAGACTCCTGAAGGAGCAAATTGTGGATTAGTTAAGAACCTAGCTTTATCAGCTTCAATATCTATCGGTGTAGACTCCGAAAAGGTGAAGCGGGACCTATATAAGCGAGGCGTTGTTCCACTTTCTGAAGCTAGTGATATGTTGAAGATTAATGGTGCAAAGGTTTTTGTCAATGGTGTACCAATTGGCTATCATGATGAACCTGAGAGACTTGTTGAAGAGCTAAGAAAAGCAAGAAGAAAAGGTGAAATATCTTCAGAAATTAACGTCGCATACTTCTCTGAGATTTACGGTGTCAAACGTGAAGTTTATGTAAACTGCGATGAAGGAAGAATACGCAGACCCCTAATTGTAGTTGAAAATGGCGTACCAAAGCTCAAAAAAGAACATGTAGAAAAGATTATGCTAAAAGAATGGACTTGGAGCGACTTAATAAAGCGCGGTATAATCGAATATTTAGATGCAGAAGAGGAAGAGAACGCTTACATAGCGCTTTATCCTGAGGATCTAACGCCACGGCACACCCACCTAGAACTGGCACCTTACTCGATTCTCGGAATCTGTGCGTCGCTAATACCCTACCCAGAGCATAATCAATCCCCACGTAACTCCTATGAATCAGCAATGGCTAAACAGGCCCTAGGCGTATATGCCTCTAACTTTCCGTTCCGAGTTGATTCCCGCTCTCACATTCT